>Ga0181576_10001672_pt1 | contig 16952 bp, 14 predicted proteins | sample 101ome_22_FD_132464 | JGI IMG/M metagenome (GOLD analysis project Ga0181576, IMG submission 132464) | Coastal salt marsh microbial communities from the Groves Creek Marsh, Skidaway Island, Georgia - 101412BT metaG (megahit assembly) | ecosystem: Environmental > Aquatic > Marine > Intertidal... | reverse complement strand
GTTTGTTGATGCGGGATGGTTTGATTCGTTCCCCGGCAGATGTCGTTGCGCGTCTGAATCGCCAAATGGTAGCGGAATCAGCTAAAACACAATACCTGACCATGGTTTATGGTGTGCTGGACATTGCCACCGGTAACGGACAGTTTTGTCAGGCTGGACATCCTCATCCATTAAAATTGACGGCTGATGGTCAGTTTGAAGCATTAGGTAATAATGGTTTCCCGGTTAATCTGATTGACGAAGCGGATTATGAAAATACCGACTTTTATCTTGCCCCGGATGAGGCACTGGTGCTGTTTTCTGATGGTGTGACCGAATCTGAAAATGATCAGACGGAGCAATATGGTATTGAGCGTTTAGCCGCTGACTTGACTGAAGACCGATCTGAACCGGTGGCCGATTGTTTGCAGCGCATTTATTCACGGGTGAAAAACTGGAGCGGTTCCCAGGAACAGGCTGATGATTTAACCTTGATGATGCTGCGTCATTTAAAGCATTAGTTGTTTTGTCATGAGTAATAAAAAGGTCAATGCCTCGAGTCAGATTCTGGCAGACTTCACCATCAGTCGTATCGACAGCAAAATACGCCGCAGTATGTCGACTGAACAGCTTAACGCGGTTCGTGAAGCGTTGTTGGCAAGCAATCAGCAAAACCGCCATGCACTGGATTGGCGTTTTACCATCCCGTTGTTTTTTGCCAACTACTATGTCGTTTTTCTGGCAGGCCGGGATAAACGTCGAAAAACCGTGCTGCAGGAATTGCAGCGTAGCCAAAAAGGCAATGTGCCGCTGGCTATCCTTTTGTCTTTTATAGCTTTTATTGTTCTGGCCGGACTGATCTGGGGTGGCGTTATCGTGGCGCTTTACTGGATGAAATCGGATGCGGGCATTGATATTTTCAGTAATTTTCATTTTGGCGACCTGTTTAAATAGAGTGTTGCCTACTATTTTTCATGCTTTTTCTGAGCTATGATTTATAATCATATGAATTATTAGGTTTTTTTGAAGATCATGTGCCAGCTTAATGTTTTGCGATCAGTTCAACGCATTGCCGTCGGCTTTCTGTTTGGCGGTTATATCATGCTGCTGTCCGGCTGTTCTGCCGAGCATGTATTACAGCAGCCTAGTGAATCATCTGCTGCGGTAGTATTGCCATATGACATTTCAAAACATAAAAACTCGATACATATTTTCAATGCTTTGACCCTGGAAGAGAAAATTCAACGGCATAATCTGCAAGAAAGACTCGATTACCTGTATGTCATTCTGGATCTGAGTGAGGTCATGAATGATGAGTACCGTGATTTACCTTTGCATGTTTATGCAAAAGAAATGCTCAGGCGCTTTCATAAAACCATGCCTCCGGGCTTTAAAGGTCGTTTATATGTCTATACCGGCAGCCGTTTTGATTTAGATGGTGATAATGACTTTATGGTTGTGCCAGCGGCAACTTATGATCCACAGATTTATCAGCAATCTCTGGATCAACAGCAGCCGTTAATGAAAATAGGCGGTGATTCGCTCGCCTCAGCGATAGATTTAGTCAGTCAGCAAATCAATGCATATCCCGGTCGCTCGGCTTTAGTGGTTTTCAGCCGCTGGCAACAGATGGATGAAAAAGCAAACCAGGCTTTTTCACGTTTACGACAGGGAGCTTTATACCCGAATGGGCAGAAAATCGGCGAACAGGTTATTGAGTGGAAGAGTCAAGCCGGGCATCCTGCCTGTATCTATGTAGTCGGGGTTGGAAACAGTTATTCCCGGCAAAAACTGCAGGATGTTGATACCTGTGGTTTTGCCCAGTCTGCTGACAGTATTGCCCAGCCACAGGACATGACACATTTTGTCGAACGTATTTTATTTGCAGGCCCTGCCGATCGCGACGGTGATGGCATCTTTGATTACAAGGATCGCTGTCCGGATACTGCCCCGGGCAGAATCGTCGGTTTTGATGGTTGTTATCGATTCGGCGTCATGCAGAGTAGACAGGACAGTATTGTAGATAAGTCAATGAGGGCTTCGCAATGAGACTGATGAGCGGTCTGCAACTTGGTAGTCTTTGTCTGGCAATTTTGTTTGCCGGATTAGCGCCGATGCCATTATCAGCAATTGACCTTTCTCCTCTGGATAGACGTAGTTCAGATCAGCAGACAGCAGCCAGAACGGCTGCTAGCAGTGATGACATGCCTCTGGAGGAGCCGGTTATTGACCTTGCCGTACCTGTAGAGATATTAAACCCCGAAGCTGCAGAACCCTCTGAGCTGGAAAAGAAAGTTGCTGAAACACTGGAGCCGGTGAGTCTGGAAGAAAAGATTCAGCAACAGGTGGTGCAGGATCAGCTGGAACAGTTTGGTTATGAAATCTTTTCCAAGGTGCCGACGACTTTTGCTCCGGTCGAAGGTATTCCGGTGCCGCCGGATTATATCATCGGTCCCGGTGATTCTTTTACGATCCAGATTTTCGGCGCGACGGATGTTGAATACAAAGTCGTTGTGACCCGTGAGGGGCAATTGTTAATTCCGGAAGTCGGTGATCTTCAGGTTGCCGGAATGAGCTTTGATGAAGCCAAACTGGCGATGAAAGAAAAAATTGCCAAATTAAGAGTTGGCGTCAAAACCGTTGTCACACTTTCTGACTTGCATACGATTCAGGTCATGATGGTGGGTGAAGTCGCTCGTCCGGGTGCTTATACCGTCAGCGGTTTATCCTCACTGTTGAATACCTTGATCGCGACTGGCGGTATTAAGCGTACCGGTTCTTTGCGTAATATTGAAGTCCGTCGTCAAGGCGATTTGATCGCGACTATGGATCTTTATCAGGTTCTGCTTAATGGTGTTGATGAAAGTAATATTTATCTTCGTCAGGGCGATGTGGTTTTTGTCCCGCCGATTGGCCGCACAGCCGGCATTGCCGGAGAAGTGTCACGTCCGGCAATTTATGAATTACGCGATGAACGCACGGTAGCTGATGTGCTTAAACTAGCCGGTGGTCTGCTACCTACCGCAGCACCTGAAAAATCTCATATTGAACGAATATCAGAGCAATCTTTTAAAACGCTGGTGATGGCGGACCTGACCGGGGCCGGGCTGCAGTTGTCTATCAAAAATGGCGACCTGCTGAGAATTTTTCCGGTACTTATGAAAATGGAAGACGTGGTGCTGCTTAGTGGTCATGTGCTTTCACCTGGAGGATATCAGTGGAAACCGGGTATGCGGGTTTCCGATCTGATTACTTCGAGTAATCTTTTGCGACAATCGGCAGAATATGAAGTTGCCATGATTCAGCGTGAAAACCCGAAAACCAAACGCTATGAGGTCATCTATTTTAATCTGGGCAAGGTGCTGGCTTCAGCGGATTCCGAAGAAAATGTGCGCCTGCTGCCGCGTGATCAACTGGTGATTTTCGATACCTTTTCAAAACGTGCGGCATCGGTCAGTGACATTGTTGAAAAACTTAAACGTCAGGCAACACCTTCAGATCCCTCCCAAATTATTAACCTGCTCGGCTATCATCGTCATCCGGGCACTTATCCTTATGAAAAGGGTTTACGATTGCTGGATGCGCTTAGTATTGGCGGCAGTTTGCAGGCCGGTACGGATATGCACTATGCCTTGCTGGTACGTAAAGACCCGCGCAGCCGTGAAATCGAATTCATCCAGATTAACCCTGATTTATCTCTGCAAAACCCGAGTGGTGATCATAATCCTCTGTTAATGCCTGAAGATAAAGTCTATATCTTTAACTATGCGGATAAACGCGCAGCTTTGATTAAAGAAGACATAAACATCCTGAAAAAACAGACCCGCTATGGTGAGTTATCACCGGTGGTGGAAATCAGCGGTCAAGTCCTGCACGAGGGTGAGTATCCGCAGGTGCCGGGTATGCGTATCAAAGACTTGATTGCGGCGGCCGGTGGCATGCAGGAAAATGCTTTCGGGATAAGTGCCAATCTCTCGCGCAAACAGATGATTGCCGGAGAAATGACGTCACTCGATAACATGGATGTAAAATTATCGCCGTCCAGCAATAGTTATTATTCCTTAAATACTGTTTTACAGCCTTATGATCACCTGATACTCAGACCAAAGCCTGAATGGATTAGTCAACCCAAGATGGTCAAAGTCTCCGGAGAAATTATGTATCCGGGCGAATACCAGGTTGATAAGCGTGAGACGCTGTGTGGTCTGGTGCAACGCAGTGGTGGCTTTACCGAAGATGCTTATCTGTTTGGTGCGGTTTTTCTCAGAGAAAGCGTGCGTCAGCGTGAGCAGGAAGCGATGGATAAAATCTTTGATGAGCTTGATGATCAGCTTGCCGATCTGCATTTGTCACCGGGTTTTGAAAAAGACCAGAAACTGCCTGTTAATCAGAATGCCTATGATACGCTGAGAATCATCAAGCAGTTAAAACGTAAAAAAGCCAGAGGCCGCCTGGTCATTGATCTGGAAAAAGCGGCTGCAGCCTGTAACGAAGCGCAGGATATCGTGCTCGAAGACGGCGATCATTTGATTGTGCCAAAATATGCTGATGAAGTGACTGTGGTAGGGCAGGTTTATTATCCGAGTTCACACCTGTATCGTGAAGATCGTGCTGCACTTGATTATGTGAATTTAAGCGGTGGCACACGTGAATTGGCCATGCGAGATCACATTTATATTGTTCAGGCGAACGGTGAGGTCATGACTGCGCGGTCAGGTTATAGTGGTTTTCGCTGGTTCGGACCCTCTAATGTTGCTGTAACCCCGGGTTCTACAGTCTATGTGCCTTTGAGTGTGGATCGTATCAATGATCGTGAAAACTTCCAGTCATGGATCGATTTATTTTATAAACTGGCTATATCTGCTACCGCTGTTGATTATCTTTTTGACAAATGAATTCGATGACACCTCACGATAGTCAGTTTTCTCTGGAAGATGAAGTTGATCTTCTCGAATATCTGAATGCAATTCTGCGTTTTAAATACCGCATCCTGATTGTGGCGGTATTGTTTGCGGTTGCGGTTTTTGCAGCTTCCAAAATGGTGGATGATCTTTACACCGGAATGGCAGTGGTTGCGATTAACATTAACGATGAACCGGGCGGTGTATCGCCAGGCAAGTATGGTGCTGCCGATATGCTCAGTCTTATTGAACATGATTTTCTGGTGCAGAATAATTCCGATAATGAATTGCATCGTTTGATGGCAAGGTTAAGGTCTGTTCGTTTCAGTGAATTGTTTGTTACTGAAAATAATCTCATGCCTTACATTTTTCATAAAAACTGGGATGCTGATGCAAAGACGTGGAAAGAAGGCTTTGAGCCGAATATCAATGAGGCGGTTGAATTTTTTCGCCGTAAAATGCGCTTTGCCAAAATTGATGACACCACTGGATTGTTAAATATCTCCTTCAATACGCGTAATCCGAAGTTATCTGCTGATTTGGCGAACAAGTTTGTTGAACGTTTTAACAGCTATATTCGTGAAAATCAGGCTCAGGAGCTAAAAGACCGTGCGGCTTATTTAAACAAGCGGCTTGAGGAAATTGAAAATCTTGAGTTACATCGATCAATCTTTCGCCTCATCGAAACTCAGCTAGCGGCAGAATCACTACTCTATGCCCGCAAAAACTATCCACTGGAGATGATTCAGGATGCTTTGCCACCGGCAGTGAAATCCTATCCGGGACGTAAGAAATGGGCTGTAATTACCTTTTTTGGCATTATCTTTCTGGGTATTATGGTATCTATTGCCAGTGTATTGCTGAAAAAGATTAAATCAGGTTTGACGGCTTACCACAGCAAACAGCTCGAACAAAATGATGCTCAGCCCCGACAAAAATCCATTGAAAAACCAATAGATGAGAAAACAACGGATTTATCTTCCAAGAGTGATTATTCCGGTGATGACTGGGTTGATTAAAACAGGCTATGTCTTGTCGCATGAGTCATTACATTGAATCTCAAACAATTTAAAAAACCTATCTATGCATTGTTGTCCCGTGGCCTTGGTCTGGGATTGCAGTTTGTGATGATTGTGTTTCTCAGTCGTGCGCTAGGTGCGGCTGCAATGGGGATTTATTCGTTATTTAATTCCTGGTTAATGATTTTTTTCTCGGTGGCCGAAGTCGGCAATGGCACCTCTGTAATGCGCACGGTATCTGTGCTCAATGGTCAACAGAAAAAACATTTAATTCGCGCTTTTGTCATGCATGCGCTGGCAGTGGTTAGCGTGGCTGGCTTGTTGATTGCTTTACTCGTCTGGTGGTTACCGGTTGACTGGATTGTTCAGCTTACCGGTGATGATGTACCTTTCAAGATCATGATAATGGCCGCGATTGCTGGCATCGCAACGGTCATTATGCGGGTTTTGGCATCAGCATTGACTGCTATGGGTTTTATTAATCTGGCATTGACTCTGGAAAAGACCCTGTTACCGGCGGCAATTCTGGTTTTGCTTACAGCGTACTGGTTAATTGGTCAGACGTTGACTATTGATGCTTATCTGATCTGGCATATCCTGGCATTATTTTTCATTGCGCTGCTGATGCTGGTCTATCTTGTTAAGCTGACTGCCAATAAAACCGCAAGCGGCGAACAGTCGCCACAGGAATCAGCACCTGCGGCTTTAAATAAAAGCCTCTGGTCATTCTGGGGCATAGGTATTGCCAATATTGTTTTTATGAATCTACCTTTTCTGATATTGCCGCAGTTTGCCTCTATTGTTGAGACGGGCATCTTCGGTGCGGCTTTCAGGTTGATTAATCTGGGCTCGATCGTTCTGGTGACGCTGGCTGCTTTTTTCGGGCCGCGCTTTGCACAATTATATGCTGATAAAAATTTGGCAGGATTGCGTAAAGCATTGCGTCAGTCGCAATTGTTTTCTTTGATGGTGTATGCACCGTTATTTTTGCTGATGATGTTTGTACCGCAATGGTTATTAGGTTTATTTGGCGATGAATTTGTAGATGGTGCTGTTTTTTTGATGATTATGGCAGTCGGACAGCTGATTAATACGGCCACAGGTTTAGTCGGTTATATGATGAATATGATGCACAGGGAAAAAATTGAATTCATGATTACTTTGTCAGTATTGGCAGGAGTCTTTATCATGATGATGATTCTGGGACAAATTCAAGGTGTCATGGGGATAGCCATTGCTTATGCCATCGGCATGGCGATTAAAAACCTGCTTTCGTTGTTTTTTGCACTCAGGCATATCAATTCTTTGGGAGTTATCGAGTTTGAAAAATCTTGATTTTATTATTATCGGAGCGCAGAAGTCGGCGACAACCTCGCTGTTTAAATACCTGCAACCACATCCGCAAATTTTTATGCCTTCTGACAAGGAAGCGCCATTTTTCTCAAATCAGCAAATGTATGAGGCAGGCTGGGATGTGTTTGCAGCAGAATATTTTGCCAAGGCTGAAGCGGATCAGTTATGGGGCGTTGCGACACCTCAGTATATGGGTGACCCTCAGGCTGCCGGGCGTATCAAGGAAAAAATGCCTGCCGCAAAATTGATTGCAGTACTGAGAAACCCTATCGATCGGGCTTTTTCCCATTTCAATATGATGCGACGCCGCGAACGTGAAACCGCGGATTTTGATCAGGTGGTAGACAGACTTTCGGATCAGGCAGTCATTGAGCAGGCGCGCAATGCGATGCCACAGATCGCCGCTGGTGACTATGCTGAGGATGAAACTTCTCATTATCTGGTATGGGGCGAATATGGCAGAATTTTACAGCACTATTTGAACTTCTTCCCAAAAGACCAGTTGATGATTATCTACATGGATGAGATGACAGCTGACCCTGTCAAAGTCTATAAAGATGTGCTTAATTTTATTGGTCTTTCTGACGATCATATTCCGGATAATGTCGGGAAGGTCTATCATAAAGGTGGTAGTAAGCGCATTATTTCTCATGGTTTGCGCAGTGCTATCAGTCAAAATGCTCTATTCAAGCTGTTTTGGGATTTATTTCCTCACAATGCCAAGAAAAGCATTCGTTACTGGTATGATCAGAAGAATGTTCGCAAATCCTCTGCTGAAGACGGTCCGTCCGATTCTGCAAGGGCGACACTGGTAGACTATTTTAAAGATGACATAAAACTTCTTGAAGATATTGCAGGGCGGGATGTTCCCTGGTCAGATTTTCACTCAAAGGACTAAGACTCTTTTTAGCGACGGTAATAAATATGAAAATACTTGTAACAGGTGGCGCAGGCTTTATCGGATCTGCAGTCGTCAGACATTTAATCAACGACCTTGGCCATGAGGTGGTTAATCTGGATAAACTGACTTATGCCGGTAATCTTGAGTCCCTAGTTGAAGTTGATCAGAGTCCCTTATATGCCTTTGAGCATGTTGATATCTGTGATTTTAATGAAATGACCCGGGTATTTGCCGAGCATCAGCCGGATGCCGTCATGCATCTGGCGGCCGAATCGCATGTTGACCGTTCTATTGATGGCCCGGCTGAGTTTATTCAAGCGAATGTTGTCGGAACCTATGTGATGCTGGAAACTGCGCGTCAATACTGGCAAAAACTCGATGCTGATAAAAAAGCCAAATTCCGTTTTCATCATATCTCTACCGATGAAGTGTATGGTGACCTTGAAGGTACCGATGACCTGTTTACCGAAGAAACGCCTTATGCGCCCAGTTCGCCTTACTCGGCTTCCAAAGCGAGTTCCGATCACCTGGTCAGGGCCTGGAACCGGACCTATAAATTCCCGGTAGTGATTACCAATTGTTCAAATAATTATGGTCCTTACCAGTTCCCGGAAAAACTGATTCCGTTATGTATTTTGAATGCATTGGCGGGCAAAGCTCTCCCGATATATGGCAAAGGTGATCAAATTCGCGACTGGTTGTATGTTGAAGATCATGCACGCGCGCTGGTAAGGGTGGTGCTTGAAGGCGAAGATGGCCAGACCTATAACATTGGTGGTCATAATGAAAAACAGAATCTGGAAGTGGTCAAAACCATTTGTGCCATTCTGGATGATATTCGGCCTGATCATCCCAATGGCATCAGCAAATATGAAGACCTGATCACTTATGTCTCGGATCGCCCCGGCCATGATCTGCGCTATGCGATTGATGCCACCAAAATTAAAAATACCATAGGCTGGGTCCCTGAAGAGACCTTTGAAACCGGTATACGTAAAACTGTCGAATGGTATCTGGATAATGAAAGCTGGTGGCAGCGTGTGCTGGATGGCAGTTACCAGGGTGAGCGTCTTGGACTGGGAGAGGGTGAGTAACATGAAAGGTATTATTCTCGCCGGTGGTTCCGGTACTAGATTACACCCGGTGACATTGGCAACGTCCAAGCAACTTTTGCCGGTTTACGATAAGCCGATGATTTATTATCCGCTTAGCATTCTGATGCTTGCCGGTATCCGGGAAATCCTGATTATTTCCACGCCGCAGGATACGCCGCGTTTTGAGCAGTTGTTAGGTGATGGTTCGCAATGGGGGCTGACATTAAATTATGCTGTGCAGCCTAAACCCGAAGGTCTGGCGCAGGCTTTTCTTATCGGTGAAGAATTTATCAACGGTGACTCCTGTGCGTTAGTTCTTGGTGATAACCTGTTCTTTGGCCATGATCTGCAGAAATCATTAAAACGGGCAGCGGCTCAAGAGCAAGGCGGTACGGTGTTTGCGTATCCGGTTCATGATCCTGAACGTTATGGTGTGGTGGAATTTGACAAAGATGGCAGAGCTTTGACCATCGAGGAGAAACCGGCGAAACCAAGATCCCGCTATGCAGTAACCGGTTTGTATTTCTACGATGAACAAGTGGTTGAGATCGCCAAAGCGGTTAAGCCATCACCGCGTGGCGAACTGGAAATTACTGATATCAACAACGCTTATTTGAAACAGGGTAATCTGGATGTGGAAGTGATGGGACGTGGAACTGCCTGGCTGGATACCGGTACCCATGATTCTTTGATTGAAGCATCATCGTTTGTGCAGACCATTGAAAAACGTCAGGGCCTGAAGGTTTCTTGTCCGGAAGAGATTGCCTGGCGGTCCGGTTGGATTACCGATGCACAGCTGGAAAAACTCGCCGAGCCATTAGCCAAGAATGATTATGGTCGTTATTTGCAGGAACTGACCCGCTACGATATTCATTATAACGATTGAGGTTGAACTTATGAATGTAGTTAAAACCAGTCTGCCGGGTGTCTTGCAGATCGAACCTAAAGTTTTCGGCGATAGCCGTGGTTTTTTTATCGAAACCTACTCAGACAGTCGTTATAAAGAATCCGGTGTCAAAGAATCCTTTGTACAGGATAACCATTCGCGTTCTTCACAGGGTGTTTTACGCGGCTTGCATTATCAATTGAATCATCCGCAGGGAAAACTGGTTCGGGTAGTACGAGGCAGTGTGTTTGATGTCGCTGTCGATATTCGTGTCGGCTCACCGACCTTTGGTAAAGCGGCCTGGACGATTCTCAGTGATCAGAATCATTACCAGTTTTATGTGCCACCGGGCTTTGCTCATGGTTTTTGTGTGATTTCGGAATTTTGTGATTTTGAATACAAATGTACCGATTTTTATCATCCCGAGGATGAAGGCTCGGTATTATGGAATGATGCTGATCTGCAGATTAACTGGCCGGTGGTGAATACTCAGTTATCTGATAAAGATAGCAAAGCCTTATGTTTAAAAGATATTCCACAAGGCCGCCTGCCGGTTTATCAGGGTGATTAATCTATGAAGATTCTGGTAACTGCCGCAAATGGTCAGGTGGGTTGGGAGCTGGCCCGTCAAGGAGCAACTTCAACGCATGAAGTTATAGCACTGGATAGACAAGCGCTGGATATCACCAGTGCTGAAGCGATTAGCGCTATTTTTAATCAGCATAAACCGGATCTGTTGATCAATGCAGCGGCTTATACTGCTGTAGATAAGGCTGAAACTGATCAGGACATGGCATTTGCCATTAATCGCGAGGGGCCTAAATTATTAGCAGAAGCCTGCCGTCTGGCAGATATTCCCATGCTGCATATCTCGACCGATTATGTTTTTGACGGCAGTCAATCCGGGCCATATGAAGAATCCGATCCGGTTGCACCGCTAGGTGTTTATGGCATGAGTAAATGGCAGGGCGAAGAAGCGGTCAGACATACGCTGGATAAATATATTATTTTACGCACTGCCTGGGTGTTTGGTTCGCATGGGAATAACTTTGTTAAAACCATGCTTAGAGTTGGCGCTGATCGTGATGAGCTAAGGGTAGTTGACGATCAGTTTGGCGGACCGACCTCTGCAGCAGGCATTGCCGCGGCGTTATTGCACATTGCAGATCAGGTTGGTGCTTATGCTGATGTTGCCTGGGGCACTTATCATTATTCCGGGCAGCCATTTGTGAACTGGCATGGTTTTGCGGTAGAGATTTTCAGGCAAGCCCGTCAGCTAGGCATTATTCAGCATGATATCAATGTGCAGGCAATACCGAGCAGTGAATACCCGACACCGGCCGCTCGACCGGCTAATTCGCGATTGTCGTCTGATGGTCTTGAAAAGGCTTTTTCGATTAAAGCGGATGATTGGCAGCTGGCTTTACAGCAGATGCTTGCGGGGATGGCGGGTTGATTTGTCTATTAAGCTGATCCTTCCTGATTTTATGTCTTAACGCGCCGGTATAACCAATTAAAAATGCAGTCAGGGTCATGCCATCAACAAACACCAGTTTTGGGTTGAGGATGATATTCATCAGCATGGATAAATGCAATATACAGATGGCTATCAGCAATTTTTGGGTTTTACCGTAGGTTTTCTGATACATCCAGACGGTTCTGACCGAACGTTGTATGACAAAAAAGCTGAAAAACAGATATATTGCAATGCCTATCAAACCATATTTGGCTGTCGTGCCAAGCACGCCGATATCCGATGAGAAAAAATATGGTCCAAAGATATCCTGTTCCGTTCTTGAGTAGTTACTGGATTGGCCATAGCCTAGAAACGGATAATCACCAATAGCTTTAACTGCTGTTTTCATTGATTCAAGCCGCACCTGTTCACCGGCATCGCCTTCTGCAAGATGTCCCGGCATGGAAATCACGATAAAGGAAAAACCGGCAATAATCACCGGCAGGGATAAAAAGAACAAACCTATATAGCGTTTTCGCAAAAAGAAAAATACATACATTAACGAAGACATGATGATAACAGCACTGGCAGCCCGACCTTTAAACAGCAGTAATGCATGTATTGCCATAGCGATAATCACTAACCAGATAAGCACGTCTTTGGTTGAACGTCGCTCAAAGATTCTCATAGGAGCATAAACGGCTAACAGAAACATGGCGACGGTTGTCGGAACCAGCCTGTAACCTCGCCATGGGTCATATACCACAAGTGCAGAGACGTTATGGTCCGGTGAATTCAACGCCGAGGGTAGATCCATGCGATAGTAATGGAAAAGATAATTGATGATCAGCCCAACCAGTGTGCCAACGAAAAGTTTCTCAATCAGCTCAACTTCAAAGCCGAGACGATAGAGAAAATAAATGCCTGCTCCAAAAAACACGATCAGAATTTCTCGCGAAGCGGCAATACTAGGCAGCATCGGTTCGCCGTAATTCTGTGAAAAGACATAGCCGGGCACAATGAATTTATAGCCAACGATGGCAAGCGTGCAAAATACCCACCAGTTCCAGCGTAAGTCCTTGTCCTTGATATTTAATGTTGCCAGAAAAGCACTGTATGAAAATACGATCAGAGAGAACAGAATGCCCAGTTCCTGCAATCGATTGGCGAGAATGTATTTACCGCCCTGCATGCCGGTGAAGAAAATAACCACCAGTGCTGCAGATACCAAATGTTTTGCGGATATTCTCATTAGCTACTGATTGGACCAAAAAAATTAGAAGTTCAGTGTCAGGCTGTTAAACTAATAAAATCATTATTACAGATAACAGTCGACATGTTACAGCTTATACTGAAAATTCTTTATGTCATCGGATATGTTTTTCTTGTCGGGCCGCCACGCGCTATGCAGATGCTGGAAAGCGCCAATCAGGAAGGCGGTGAACTTGCCGGTCAACCCTTATGGAAAGTGGCCATTGTCGAATATATTATCCGGGGCGGCTTATTTCTGGTTGCGGCTGTGTTGATCGAAGAAACTGTTGGCGATGTTTATTTTGAAATGTACAAAATCGATTTTTTCTTTGCCGCATTGATTATCGCCGGTGGCGTGCATGCTTTGTTTTACTTGATGGCTTTCGGATGGCAGGTTGCAGGTGGTGCAAATCGTAGTCGGCTTTATCGCTTCGGGCGTAATTTTGCCTATGCGGTGGTGCCCGCATTTCCGGCAGCTGGGCTGGCATTGTTCTGGCAGCAGTTTAATCAGCAGGAATTATTTAGTGGTCAGCTGGTGAATCAGGTTTTTCTGGCAACCTGGGGGGTGTTTATTCTCGCAGGTTTGATTGAGGCACTGCTGGTTTCCCGCCAGCCGATGGGGCTGGACGAGACATTACAGGAAAAAATAAATGCTCAGTCCTGATGATCAGGCGTTACGCCCATAATCATCAGAAAAACGTACAATATCATCTTCACCAAGATAACTACCGGTTTGCACTTCAATAATTTCCAGTGGGATTTTGCCGATATTTTCCAGCCGGTGCTTGGTACCTAGTGGAATATAGGTAGACTGATCTTCGCTGAGAATGATTTCACGATCATCAAGAGTGATTTTGGCGGTGCCTTTTATCACGATCCAATGTTCCGCGCGGTGATAGTGCATCTGTAATGACAGTTTTGAGCCGGGATTGACAGCAATACGTTTTGCCTGATGCCGTGGCCCCATATCGATAGAGTCATACCAGCCCCAGGGACGATAGACTTTGCGATGGGCTTCGAACTCCGAACGTTTGAGTTTTTTGAGTTGTTCTGAAATGGCTTTGACATCCTGCACCCGGTCTTTGGCAGCGACCATAATGGCATCGTCGGTTTCTACAACAACAATGTTTTCAACACCGACAGCGGCGACCAGCCGACTTTCAGAATGCAATAGACTATTGTGAGTGTCATGTAATAAAACATCACCGTGGACTCGATTACCCATATCGTCCTTATCAGAGACTTCCCAAAGCGAAGACCAGGAACCAACATCATTCCAGCCGGCATCTAATGGAATCACAACAGCTTGATGGGTTTTTTCCATGACGGCATAGTCAATCGAATCTGAAGGGCATGCCGCGAAGGTTTCCGGATCAATGCGTAAAAAATCCAGATCTTTTTGTGCATTATCCAGCGCTTTACGGCAATAATGCAGTATGTCGGGTTGATGCTTTTCAAGTTCCTGTAGAAAGCGACCTGCGGTAAAAGCAAACATGCCGCTGTTCCAGTAATATTCACCACTATCTAAATAACCCTGAGCGGTTTGTTGATCAGGTTTTTCAACAAACTGATCGACTTTATAGGCCGCTCCGGACTGTGAGCCTCTTTTGATATAGCCATAGCCGGTTTCGGGGGCTGTTGCGACAATGCCAAAAGTCACCAATGCACCATCCCGGGCAGCACTGACGGCAGCTTCGATTGCTGCAGCTAATGCCTGGTGATCACTAATCACATGATCGGCCGGCAGGATCAGCAGGACATCATCAGCTTCGGCATTTAAGGCAGCCAAGGCGACCGCGGGTGCGGTATTCCGGCCAAAAGGTTCGAGCAGAATAGCTGTGGGTTCGATGCCTAGTTGATGCATCTGCTCGGCAACCATAAAGCGATGGTCCTGATTACAGATTACCATCGGCGCACACATATCCGCGTTAGCAGGTAAGCGGGTAACCGTATCTTGTAATAGCGAGTTTTCGGTGACCAGCGGTAAAAACTGCTTTGGATAATGACTACGTGACAAAGGCCACATACGTGTGCCTGAGCCACCGGAAAGAATGACCGGAATAATTGCCGTGCTCATGATGAAATGCCCTGAAAAATTATCGAAAAGCTGTTGAATAATTTTAGTTTGTCTATAATGATTAAGATAACAGCAAATTTACAATTTTGCTGAAAAACATTTTTTTAATCGATTGATGGCTGGATGCCAATGATTCATTTTAAGAGGATTTGGCAACAACATGGCCAATAGCAATAAGCCCCTGTCTTCTGATGAAGCTGAGGAAAAAATTATTCAGGATCCCTGGAATAATGATCAGCTGTATGAAGAAATTGCTGAAAAATTCATCAAACAGAAATCATCGTATTCCAGAAAAATACTTGAACTCAAGCTCAAGTTAAAACGCTTCGTCTGGAAAGCGGTTATCGCCTCATCCTATTTTCTCAAGCGTGCTTTGGACCTTTGCGCCAGTGTGCCTGCGGTGTTGATTTTATCACCGGTTTATATCATCACCTGGCTTGCGATCATTATTGAAGACCCCGGTCCGGCAATCTTCAAACAGCAGCGTGTAGGTCGATTTGGCAGAGTTTTTACCATCTACAAATTTCGCTCGATGGTGATGAATGCGGATAAATTAAAATATGAACTGCTGGCACAAAGCCAGCCGGGTGCAGATATTAATGCCAAAATTGATCGTGATCCGCGCATCACCAAAGTCGGCTACTGGATTCGTAAGCTGTCTATTGATGAATTGCCACAGCTATTTAACGTGATCAAAGGTGATATGTCTCTGGTAGGTCCGCGACCTCATGAAGTTCGTGAAGTGGTTGAGTATTCTTTGCAACAACGCCGGCGTCTGGATGTGATTCCGGGAATTACCGGTCTGACTCAGGTCAGCGGTCGTTCCAATATTGATTTCGATGGTCAGGTCAGGCTGGATGTAGAATATATTCGTAGCCAGAGTGTCTGGCAGGACATCGTTATTCTGCTTAAAACAATTCCTGCCGTATTACTGGGCAAAGGTGCTTATTAATCATGACAGACTTTGCCTGTAAAACCGCAATTCTTTACGAAACTCAGCCGGATGCCTTGTTTGCACCTTTTCTGGAAAATCGTGCTTTTTGTATGTTGCCGGTTGGTGGTAAACCGCTGATTCAATACTGGTGTGAACACCTTAAAATGATTGGCATCCAGCAACTGAATATTCTGGTCCGCAGTTTCCCGGACAAGGTAAGAAAATTTGTCGGCTCGGGTGAACGCTGGGGTATCGATATACAGGTTACATCGCTTCCGCTTAGAAGTAATTTACTGGCAACACTTTCTCAGGCTCGTGCCTGGATGACCGATGATGTATTGCTGGCAAACATTGCGGGATTGCCTGTTCAGGCTTTTAACAAAGCAGCGTTAAACCCGGATAAATTACAACAGAAGACTCTTGTTAAGTTACACATTGAGCAGGCTTTTGATGCACCGGCAATTGTCAATGCAGATGCGCTTGGCAGGTTTCTAAAAGGCGAGGAGTCATTCACTGCCGGCTTCTATGCGGAACCTATGAAGTTTATCAATACGCCACGTGATCTTTGGCAGATCAACATGGACTGGCTGCATAAACGCCTGGATGATCCGTTGCCGAAAGGTTTTATGACCGAAGAAGGTGTATCTGTAGGTGTCGGAGCACAGATTAAAAAAGGCTTTGTATTTAAAACGCCCTGTCATATCGGTAATTATTCCCTGCTTGAAGAAAAAATTCGTATGGGGCCGAATGTGATCGTTGGCGATTCATGTATTATCGATGAAACCACCATTATGGCTGATTCAGTCGTCATGGATGGTACCTACATCGGCACTCATTCGAGTTTGAAACGCGTCATTGTTGACGGTGGGCTGCTTTATGATATTGATCATGATATACAGACATGGATAGATGATCCGGCGATTATCTCTGCTATTGATTCCAGAAAGGCTAGAGTTGGTATATTTGAGAGATTACTGGCTTTATTGATACTGATTCTTACATTGCCCGTCTGGATTATTCTGCTTTCAAAGGGAACAAGCAACGATCATTTACAAATTCCGGCTGGCAAAGATCTTGACGGTCAGCCGCGTACAAAGTCCG
>Ga0181576_10001661_pt1 | contig 16978 bp, 10 predicted proteins | sample 101ome_22_FD_132464 | JGI IMG/M metagenome (GOLD analysis project Ga0181576, IMG submission 132464) | Coastal salt marsh microbial communities from the Groves Creek Marsh, Skidaway Island, Georgia - 101412BT metaG (megahit assembly) | ecosystem: Environmental > Aquatic > Marine > Intertidal... | reverse complement strand
TCGCGAGCGGGGGCACGAGGAGTAAGCACACCAACCTCAAGCCCGATAAGCGACAACGGACCCACCTGCCATGGACATGGAACCTGGTCAGAACCTCACCCCCTTCAGCAGCTCGGCGTGGCGCGGGGCGTCGGCAAGCCCGCGGAGGTGCCTCGCCGCCCTCCTCATGCGCGGCTCAGCGAGACGAGCGTCGAAGACGGCGAGGGCGGCCACGTGCCGCTCCCGGCGCCGGCCCAGCACGGTACAAAAGGCCCGCAGCCCAAGGTACCGGAGGTGCGTCGAGCTCAGGCGGCCCTGGCTATTGCCGCACCTTTTCCCTTCGCCGGTGCCCTTGCTGTTGCCTTCTCCGCATCGGCAGCCCCGGGCCGCCGCGCGCAGGGCGGCAGGGGCGGCGGCGAGGGCGGCGTCGACAGCGGCGAGGGTGACTCGGGGCCCCGGCGGCTGACGGGGCAGCGCTGCCAGAGCCGCGCAAGTCTTCATCGCCGCCAACAGCAGCGCACGATACACGTTGACACGCGCCTGCAGCGGTCCTTGAAGCAAAGGGTCGACGAGGAGGGGGGGGAGGGCGGCGCCAGGGGCCAAGAAGCCGGCGGCTCGAGTCGCCAGCGCGGCGCGGGCGTCGGCGGCTGCTTCGCTTCCCCCGCCACGACGTCGAGGAGGAACACGGCCGATCCCGCGGGCCAAAGACCCGTCGCCCTTGCCCAGCAGGCGGGCGTAGTCGGCGCTGACGACGAGGGAGCGGACGCCCAATGCAAAGCCGCACCACCGCACGCATGGCTCGCCGTCAGGGCCCGGCTCAGGTGAACGGGCCATCACTCGACTCTCCTCCCACACCGAGGCCCGGGGCGTGGGAAAGTTTGCAAAGGTCTTATCCGGGCGCGTAACGATGCCCTCGGCGGGGAAGCCACGGCTGAGCCGGGCCGCGAGCCACCTCGCGCGACGGGGACAAGACGTTACCACGAGCCAGTCGTCCACCATGCGGAGTATGATGGTGTAGGGATGCAGGGTATCAGTCGAAAGGAGGTCCAAGGGAAAAGAAGGGTCCTCGCCGGGGCCTCTTCCTCGTTCTCCTTCTCCCTCTTTTTGGTGGAGAGGGGCATCCTCGTCAGCAGCAAGGCCCGCGGCAAGGTAGCGACGCTCGCAGTCGCCCACCACCAGTCCACACAGGAGCTGGGAAAGGATGCTACCCTGGGGCAGCCCGCGGGACTTGGTGTACCATCGCCCTCTGCTGTCGCCTCCGGACCGGACGAGACCCTCGCAGACGTGGGCTCTGACCTGAGCCAAGACACCATCGCAGGTGACACGCTCACGGCGTCCCGTGTCGACGAGGACGGTTCCGAGCGGGGCCGACTCAACGACGGACGGTGCACCAGCAGCACCGCGTCGTCGAAGCGCGTCGCCAATCGACTCGAGCGGCTGCCCGTCGGCGCCCTCGGACCGAACCACGAGACGGCGGCCAGCCCATGCCGATCCAGTCCGGGCCGACACGGACGCCGCAAAGACAGTGCGCACCGTCCACGACGGCGGCGGCGGCGGCGGACCCGCCGCCTCGGTCGTCTTGAAGTCGTTCATCCCCAGTGCCCGCTCCACCGCTCGAATGACGGCGTCATGTGATACCCCGTCGAATGCCCTAGAGACGTCGGCCGTGAATACGTGGGGTCGGGCAGGCGGCTTGCCCTCGGACGCCAGACGGGCGTCGCGAGCTTTCCACCGGCGCAGAAACGGACGTAGACGAGCAAGGACGTCCCCCGGCCCCTGCACGGCGCACCCCAGTAGATAAGGCGCGTTAGCGCACCGATGCTTGAGTACGGCATGAGCAGACCGAAGGGCGAGGTTGGCAGGGCGCAGAAATACACCCCGCAGAGCAAATGCGTCCGATCGGGGCAAGTCCTCGACCCTTCCCAGGCGTGTGACCGCCCTGAGCTCTCCCGGCCGGGTCTTTGGGAGGAAACGCAGGGTGCCGTGGGCGAGACGGTGGCGCCGCAGCAGCGCCAGGGCGCTGGCGCGGTCGACGGGAGCCAGCTCGGCGTCCAGGATGCGGCCCTCCGCCGTCGCCCGCATTGCGCCCCACACTGGGCTACGGTAGTAGGCCAGAGCATGGCGCCCCGTGCCTGACTCGACGATGTGGAAGCACGCTCTGATGCTCGGCAGCGCAATCCACGCCAGGAGGAACCAGAGCCACCGGACGGCGTCACGATGGTCCGCAGCTCCCGACGCGCGGCCGCCATAGGGGGGCCGACGCCACGGGAGGCGTGAGGAGGGGAGGGCGGCAGCCTCGTGGGCATCGCCGAGGGTGGTGCGCTGCCACCGGCGGGCGAGAACTAGTCGTGCGACGCAGGCCGCCAAGCGGCGGCGGGCCTTGGCATCTCCGAGCAGCGTCGCTGGGACGGTCCACCTCAGCACAGCCCAAGCGAAACGACCAACACGCTCGGGGGGCGAGGGGCCGGGGCGACCGGGGTCGACGGGGCAGTGGCGCGCCAGTAAGCGGTTCCACGGTAACGTCTCAAACCGCCTTAGCAGCGCCATGACGTGGGGCAACGCGCTCCGGGCACGCGATGGCAGGTGTCGGGGCGGACGCGGCAATGCCCATGGCGGTGGGGCCTTTGTCCTAGCCCCGGCACCGCTAATAGCCCTTTTCAAGTGGTGAGCTGTTGCCGGAGCCGTTCGCGGGGCCAGGGTGGGCACTGCTGGCGAAGTCGAGGTGGAGTCGAGGGCGACCGTCGGGAGCCGGGCCGGGCCTCCACCCAGCACGGTGACGCGGAGGAGGACGGACGCAGCGGCGACTGTCGGGCCGCCGTGACGCGCAAGCAGAGCTGGCAGCGGGTGGTCGAGAGGCAGCCCTGGGGCCGAGTGCGGCGAGCCGTGGGGGATGGAGGAGCCGGGACCCTCGAGGAGAGGCGTCTCGAGGAGGGCACGAAGGGATCGGGCAGCAGATGCCGCGTCGGCGTGCGCAGCCGCAGATCGAAGCCGCCGGGGGGTTGAGTGACAAGAAACAACAGACTCGCCCTCGATCTTGGGCATGTCGGCGTCGGCGGTGGACGGAGGGTCGAGGGCGAGGGCAGTCGCAGCCATCGCGGTGCGCCGGCGGATCAGCCGGCGGAGCCATGGGGGGGGGCGGCGCCGGGCGCGGCGGCGGCACGGGGGGGGAGGTGGGCACAAGGGCGGCTGAGGCGGCGGGCTGGGCAGCTCCATCGGCGTCGACAGCTCCTCTGCCGTCGATGAACGCGAGCAGGGGGTAGACGAAATGACCACCGACGTTGCGTCCTGGCAGGGAGAAGCGAGGTCAATCCCAGCGCGCGCGAGCCGGTCTCGCCACCGTGCAGGGATGAGGCCAGTCACTGCAGTCCTGGCGGCCCCGTCACCGGCCACTCCCCGTCTGCCGCGCAGGGCCAGAGCCCGTAGCAGAGGCACGACCATGCGCCGAGGCGCAGAACGGCGGTGCTGGCGCGGTGGCAGGCACGGAGCTGGAGTCGAATTGTCCGCATTGTCAGTGGAGGCTGCGCTGGTCTGCAGACGACGCCGAAGCGCCAGCTCGTCGTCTGGCGTCGCATCGGGAGTCGCATCGTCGTCCTCGTCGTCGTCGATGGGGCGGGGGCGTTTGCGGTCCAAGGCACTTGGAGCGGCGGCGCCCGCGGCTTCTCGGGCAGGGGCAGGTGGGGGGGGCGCCGAAGCCGCGGCGCGAGGCGAACGGCACCCTCCCTCGAAGATGGGCTTGAGAAGGCTCGTCCCCGACACCTGGACGTAGACGCGCCGCGACTGCCCGCTCAGAGGGGCGAGGACGGTCCACCGCCGAAGCACGTCTGATGTCACCGTGTCGCCACATGCGACACGCAGACCCCCCCACGCCACGGCTCCCGCTGCAATCTCCTCCATAGCGAGGTTCCGCGGCCAGCGCGCGTTTCTGAGCGGGGCGGCGCCGAGCCTGAGGACATGCTCGTCGTCGCGGCCCGATGGAGTGGACGCCGCAGCGGCCGTCACCAGGTCCATCAGAGAGACACGGGGGTCAGCCGCGGGCCGAGCGTCCGTCCCTGCTATCGGGGGAAGGGGGGGGGGGCGGCCGGGGCCTGTCGGCGGCAGGACGGCCACAGCCTGATCGAGTAGGGCTTTCGTTGCGGGGGGGGACGCGTCGAGGCGCTCTTTCAGGCCGCGGCACTGCGCAGGAGAGTAGGAGACGGCCGCGGCGCGGAGCAGAGCGTCGCGCAGGGTGATCGCGGAACCAGGGCCGTGGACAGCCTCCAGCACCGGACAGCGCTGCGAGATCGGCGGGTGGGGGTGGGGAGGCTGGGGTTCGAGGGCGGGTAGCAGGACGATGACGGTGGCTAGAGCGACGATGCCCCCACTGCCACGGACGGTGATGGCAGGAGCGATTACGCCCCGGCCGTTTCACGGTTTAAGGGGCGGGAGTCGCCAAGTCCATCGGTCGGCGGTACGGCGGTGGGGTCAGACGGCGGCGAGGACACAGGCGGCAGCGACTGAGGTCCGCGGCTGGGCGGCGGGGCGACGACGACGTGACAATGCCGGCGGCGACGTGGGATGTGCTGGCGCTCTTTGCGGGTCAGGACTGACGCACGCGGGCGCGCTCGCCCGACAGATGTTGTCATCTCCGTGCGCCATCGCATAATTTATGCGCGCAACGTCTGGTGAGTGCGGTGCTGAGGGGGCGAGCCTCATGGCCCATCAGCGTCCCCGCGAGTGCCGCCACAGTCGTCGACGTCTTTTGGCGGGCACTCGCGACCGTTCGCTCGCTCGTGGTCAAGCGCGGCCGGTCTCGAGAGAAGCTGATAAACTTAAAAAGCGCGGATCGCTGTTTTTTTGCCGCCGGTCGACCCCGCAGGGCAACAGCCCAGCCCACCGTCGGCCAGCCTCGTCCGCGGCCGTCACTGTCTCAATGACGATATTTTCCCCGACGTCCCACGCAACCTGCGGGCGTTTCGACGGCCTTCGGGCGTTTTCATCGTCTGTATCGCTCAAAAGCGCCCGTCGGAAACCCATCGCCGGAGCCACAGGCTACGAGACGGTGAGCAAAGGAAACGCTGCACTGGCCGTCGGCGACCTGGCTGCGTCCAGCGCCGTGTCGGACGGCGGCGACGAGCGCCGCGTCAGGCGGCATCGTCGCGGGCGGCCGACGTCGTCGCCCAGCTCGCCCCACCCTTTCGGTTGCGCTACGCCCTGTCCACGGCCACACGGGGACATCGTCGGAGCTGGACGAGGACACTACTGACTTTGCACCCGCCCACCGGGCCCTCGTCAGCACCCCACCCTCGTCTGCCGAGCCCGACGAGGTCGACCCTCGCCAGGAGATCAACCCCGCCGCCCCTCTTGTCCCTCCTCTCCTCTTACCCAGGTCGTAGGCATCGAGACGCACGTTCAGCTCGCGTCATCCACAAAGGCGTTTTGCTCTTGCCGGGTCGAGTACGGTAAGCGGCGCTACGAAGAGGGCGGCGATGGCCGCCAGAGGACAGGACCCCCCTCTGCCTGCCCCCTCGCGCCCGTTCGTCCAATCCCGCCAGGCCGATCTCCTCTTCTCCCTCCCCCCCCACCTCCCGCAGGCGCCCCCCCCAACGTCCACCTGTGCCCAGTGTGCGGCGGCCAGCCCGGAGCGTTACCTCAGCTCAACAGCGACGTACCCCGACTGGCGGTGCAGATGGGCCTCGCCCTCGGGAGCGACGTTGCCCTCGTCAGCAAGTTCGACAGGAAACAGTACTACTATGCCGACCTCCCGAAGGGATACCAGATCAGTCAATTCGATGAGCCTCTGTTGTGCGGCGGAAGCGTCGACGTGCCCATGGCTGACGGGACCCTAAAGAAGGTGGGTATCACCCGGGCCCACCTCGAAGAAGATGCCGGGAAGAACATGCACGACGGGGACGGGAGCCTGGCGGGGTCGACCGGGTCGCGAACAGATCTCAATCGCGCTGGGGTGCCGCTGCTCGAGATCGTCACCGAACCCGATCTGCGGTCGGGGGAAGAGGCGGCCGAGTACGGCGCCGAGATTCGCCGCATAGTGCGCGCCCTTGGCGTGAGCAACGGAAACATGCAAGAGGGCAGCCTGCGGTGCGACGTCAATGTATCGGTGCGTGCGGCGGGGTCGGCCGTGCTCGGCACCAAGGTCGAGGTCAAGAACATGAACAGTTTCTCCGCGATGCGCGCTGCCATCGACCACGAGACGAAACGACAGGTCGCGCTGTTGGAGTCGGGCAGGGGAGACGAGATTCGGCAGGAGACACGGCTGTGGGACGAGGGGTCGCTGACGACGAGGGCGATGCGGGCCAAGGAGGGCCTTGCCGACTATCGCTACTTCCCAGAGCCCGACCTGCCCCCGCTGGTGCTCACGCCGGACTTTATCGACGCTTGCCGAGACGCCATGCCCGAGCTCCCCCGCGCGCGCCGCGAGCGCTACGCCGCTCTGGGCCTGCCCCGGGACGACGCTACCTTCCTCACCGAAGACACCGACGCCGGACTCTACTTTGACGCGGTGCTGGCGGCGGGAGCGCCGGCCAAGGGCGCGGCCAACTGGGTCATGGGCGACGTGGCGGGGTGGTGCAAGAGCGAGGGCGTGGCATGGGCCGAGCTGGGCGAGCGCCTGTCTCCGGGTGCTCTGGCCGAGCTTGTCTCGCTCATCGAGGACGACATCCTGTCGGGGAAGATCGGCAAGCAGCTCCTGCCCAGTCTTCTCGACGGCGCGGGCAAGGGGGGGGGGGGCGAGGTCAAGGCCCTCGCCGAACGCGAGGGTTTGATCCAGGAGTCTGACCCGGAGGCCGTCAAGGCCGTTGTGCGCGAGGCCATGGCGGCTAACCCCAAGCAGTTGGAGCAGTACCGCGGGGGAAAGACCAAACTGCGCGGCTTCTTCCAGGGGGCTTGCATGAAGATCTCGGGAGGTACCGTGAATCCGAAGCTCCTGGCGCAGGTGCTGCCGGCCATGCTGGATGGGGAGGAAGAGTAGAGCGCGGTTCGAGGGCGAGAGGGTGGGGTCACGAGAGAACGGCCGCCAAAGAAGCGGGCATAACCCCGGGCCAGCCCCCCATCCCACCACCCGTGATACGATGGTTCTCGCCGCAGAACCCGCGATAGGACCTGCGGGAAGACCCGACGTCGGGGGCCGCCGGCGCCGCAAGGCCATTCACGCGTCGCCGCCAGCTAGATCCGCTAGGTGGCGCCTTGGCGCTATAAATATGCCGTTCATTCGTGGGATGCCGACGCCTGTCCGCGCCGCGGGCCCCAGTTGCTTGGCCCACAACGGACGTCCGCGCCGCGGAAACGAGGCCGTCGCCCGCCCAAGCGCCTCGTCGGCTCCTGCGGCGCCGACCCTTCTGCGCCCCCGCCCCGCCCCCCGCTCCTCCTTCGCCGCCCTCGAGGTCGTCGAGGGCGCCGTTCCTGTCGACTTCCCCGCGGGACACTTCCTTCGCGTCGGCCCCAACGCCGCTCGCGGACCCGTGCCCGAGGCAGCTGACTGCGTCCACTGGCTCGACGGAGACGGCCTGGTGTCGATCGTGCGCTTCGGTGGCGGACGAGTCGAGGACGCGAGTTGTGCCTACGTCGAGACCCAGGGCCTTCTCGACGAAGCGGACGCGGGGGAGCCATTGTTCGGCACCTTCAAGCTACCCCCACAGCCGCGCTTGATACTAGGGGGTCTTCTTCACAAAATTCGCCACTGGGCGAGGGCCGACTCTCCCTACTGGGTGATCCAGCTGAAGAACGCCTCGAACACTGCTCTCGTCGCGCACGCGGGTCGACTCTTCAGTCTTTACGAGGCTGGGTCTCCCTACGAGTTCAAGCTCGAACGTTGTGAGGACGGCGGCGCCACCGTTATGACGACTGTCGGCCCCGCTGACCTCGGCCCCGCGTGGCGCTCTTGGGAGCACACGTTCACGGCGCACCCGCGGCACTGTCCGCGCACCGGACGCTTGGCCTTCACGGGATATGACATGCTTGCTGCGCGATTCTTTTTCGGCGAACTCGACGAGACAGACGGCAAGCTGGTGGCGGCAGGAGTCCGCCCGTTCAAACCTGCTGGCGGAAAAGGAACATTGCTTCACGACTTCGGGTTGACTGAGACCCGAGCCGTTTTCTACGAGATGCCGCTGCACCTTGATGTGGTCGCAGCCATGCGCGGAGAGGGCAACCGGATGTTTGGCTTCGACCCGGCGGCACCCTCTTTTATCGGAGTTGTCCGTCGGGAGGACTACTTCAGGGAGGGCGGTGGAGACCTCGACGTGACGTGGATTCCGACCGAAACCGGGTCCGTCTACCACGTGCTCAACGCCTGGGACTGCCCTGAACGCCCCTCGGTGGTTATCTTTGTCGCCGCGCGGTCAGACGAGACGACATTCGGTGGAGTTGGGTACGTCAAGGGAGGGTTTGCGGAGGGCTCGCGGGGTAGGGAGGAGGTTGACGCATACCCCACGAACGAGCTTTGCTATTTGACGCGGTGGGAGGTGGACGGCGAGAGCTGACGTGCCTGGGTGTCGGTGTCGGTTTCTCCACGTGAGCGTTGGCCTGTGCAGCTGCGCCAACCTTGCCCGATCCCCTCTGCCCCCCCATTGACCGTTATCGCAGTGGACCGGCGCGAGGTGCTGAGCTGCGAGCGCGTCTGCGACGTACCCAGCGAGTTCCCCGTGTGCGCGACGGACGGCGTCGAGACGAGGTTCGCCTATTCGGTGCGGTTCAGCGGACGGGAAGTCGACGGGATGCCGACGCTGGATGGCGTCGTCAAGACGGACCTGAGGACGGGCGCGACGACCGTGGCGCCCTTTCCGAACCGCGCCCTCGGCGACTGCGCCTTTGTCCCACGGCCGGGAGGCGTCGACGAGGACGACGGGTGGCTCATAACGACCAGCTTCGACTTGGCGGGCAATGACCCGCGCATCGAGTTGCTCGACGCCCTGCGCCCAGAGGACGGGCCCGTGGCGCGGATCGGTTTGCCCGAGTGGTGGGCCCCGGGTTTGCACTGTCTTTGGGTGCCCGGTCAGGTCCAATGACTACGCAGGGGGCTCGACGATGGCACGATCCACGAAGTGCGAGGCTTGCGGCGGTGTTGTTCCACCGAATGCCAGCACGTCGTTCAAGGGTCGTGACCACAACGCTGCGCTGAACATCTTGCGATGCTTCCGCGAGACTCGGCGCCCTGCCGATCTGTCCCGCGACACCGAGCAATCCCGGCTGACGGTGAAAGCCTTCATGCTTCGGGGTGTCCCCGCAAGCGGGACCAGTGGACATGCAACGTCTATGCTGCACTCGGAGGAGGCTCGACGAGTCCTATCTTATCTCCTCGCCCCGAGTGTCCTAACCCACTCTCGCGGTCCAGGCCGGACCAGAGCTCCTAAAAATGATTGCGCCGCCGCTGCAGACCGTCGGAGGCGTCCCTAGGGGCTCCAAGAGCTCGCTAGGTCGATCTCGGCCCTCCGTCGCGGCCCGTGCGGTGCCCCAGTTGCCCTCCTCAGACGCACCCGTCGTGTTGTGGTTCAAGAACGACCTACGCGTTCACGATAACCACGGGCTGATCGCCGTCGCCGAAGCCGCGGCGCGTGACGCCCGCGCTGTTGTGCCCGTCTTCATCGTCGACCACGCCCTCGGCGCCGCGGGCGCGTCCTCTCCCCGCGAGGTCGCCGGGGCCGTCGCCGGTCTTCAGAAGGCGCTGCGGGCGTTGGGTAGCGATCTGGTGATCCTAGTCGGCCCGGTCGACGCCCAGCTGGCAGCCGTCTGCCGGGACACGGAGGCGTCGGCCGTCGTCGCCGAGGATGACGTCGACCACGCGTGGCGTTCAGCCGCCAGCCGCGCGGCGACGGCCGCCGGGGTCCCGCTGATCAAGTGGCGTTCGGAGTTGCGCACTCCTGGGGCGTACGACCAAGACTGGCGAAAGCTAAGCAAGAGGGCGGGTAGGATGCTTGCTCCCCTTCCCGCTCCCGCGTCCCTCCCCCCCCTCCCCGCTGGCCTCGCGGTTGCCGGCTCTGCTGTGCCCCCGACGGCCGCCGAGCTGGAAGCCGCCTGGACTTCGGCGGACTTCGGCCGGCAGCGGTGGGAGCGCGGGTTTGCGGGGCAGGCTCACCTTCCGTACGTGGTTGAGGATGAGGCCGACCCGCGCTGCGCGGCTGACCGGAAGGTGGCTGCGCTGACCGACACGGGCGCCGATGAGGGCGAGGCTGGGGTCCGTGCCGCCCTCGACGCATGGACCCGGGGCGACCTCGACCTGTCCTACCTCGACGATGTCCACGCCCCGGGCCAGGCCTTTGCCTCGGCTTTTAGCCCTGCCCTCGCCGTCGGCACGCTTAGCCCGCGAGAAATCGCTGCTGCTGCGCGGCGGGGTGGCCCCAGCTGGGATGCCGTAGGCGCCCCTGGAGGTCAGCTCCACCCAGCCCGCTGGGCCTTGACCACGGCCGAAGCGGCCGACTTTCACGCCCAGCTGGCGCTGGACGACGCGATGGCCTCCGCCGGGTCCGTGGCCAGACCCCCAGGCCAGCCGGACGGAGGGTGGGCCCGGTCGTGGCGGTGGCGGGGGGGTGGGCTGCTCAGGTATTCCGTCGCCCACCCTCCAGGCTGCTCGGAGGCCTCCCCCTCGACCCGGCCCGCGGTCGTGCTGGTCCACGGATTTGGCGCCAGTGACACGCACTGGCGAGACGGGGAGAGGGAGACGAGGGGGAAGGGAGGAATCGGGCCCCGCTGCTGCGCCGGTCGCCGTCGCCTATCCCCGATCCCCAACCCCCGCAGGCGTTCCAACCTCGCCGGTATCGCCGCCCAGGCCGACGCTGACGTCTACGCTCTCTGCCTGCCCGGCTTCGGGAGGAGCGAGAAGCTGCCCCTCCGCTACACCCAGCACCTCTGGAGTGCCAGTATCGACTGCTTCGTGCGCTCGGTGGTCGGCCGCCGCGTCGTTGTTGGTGGCAACAGCATCGGAGGCTTCTGCGCGGTCAACTGGGCCGCGCAGTCGCCCGAACTCGTCGAAGGGATCGTTCTCTTGAACAGCGCCGGCAAGGTGGACCCGACGCGAGAACGTCATCCTGGCGGGCGGGGGCCTCGCGGAGGTGCGACGGGTCCACCTCGCTGGATGCTAATGGGGGGCGCCGGGCTGTTGTTTGCTGCGCTCCAGCCCAACATCAAGCCGATTCTGTCATACGTCTACCCTGCGGCACCCGACCGCGCAGATGCATGGCTCGCGGACGAAATCGAGCGGGCAAGCGCCGACCCGGGCGCCCTCCAGGTACTGGCCTCGGGATCGGCCCTGCCCCAGCCTGAGACGATCGACTCGCTTCTCCGCGACGTTGGCGCTCCAGTACTCGTGTGTCAGGGCTTACTGGACCCGCTCAATGACTCTCCGGCGCGCGTCGTCGCGCTCCAGGAGGCGCTGGGCGCGCTGGTCCGGGTGGCCAAGATCGAGGGGGGGCATTGCCCCCACGACGAAAAGCCAGACGAAGTCAACGCTGCGGTGGCAGCGTTTGTTCGCGACGTGGCCAAGACGAGAGAGCCCGCTCTGGCGTGAGAATGGGGGCAGTTGAATGATTCGACATTGAGCTCATATTACCTCATATACCCGTACCGTTCCGAGGGCAGCTCCAGGGCGCCCGCAGCAAACCGCGGCTCGGGTCGCCAGAGCGGCCCGAGGCGGGGGTCGCGCGCCAGCGCCTCCATTGTCTCGCCCACACGCGACTCGACGCGCAGGGCGAGGGGCAGCTTATCCGCTCGGGTTGGACCAACGTTGACTACGGCGACAGGAACTCCGCGCTGGCTGGCCGCCTGCACGAGGCGGAAGGAGCTCCACGTCGCAAGGCTCGTGCCCAGGCACAGCACGCCCGTCGCCGAGGACATCAGGTCGTCCGCCGCCCGGGCCGTCGCCGGAGGAACCGAGTCTCCAAAGAAGACGACATCGGGTTTGTTGATCCCTCCACATGACAAACAGGCCGGAGGCGACGTGCGCAGAGCCACGGCCATCTCGACGTCGCCGTCAGGGCGCCGGAGAACCTCGGCGTTTTCGGGGTCAGCGCCGCCCGCTGGCATGAGGCGCCGCGCCGCCTGGTCGGCCAGTTCCGGGTTCTCGCTAAAAAGCCGTTGCTGGAACGCGGGACGCTCCTCCTCATGACCGCATGACATACACTTGACCACGTGCAGGCACCCGTGGAGCTCGACCACGTTTACACTCCCGCCCTTTTGATGCAGACGATCGACATTCTGCGTGATGACCCCCCGGATGACGCCGCGGTCTTCGAGGGCGGCGAGAGCGCGATGGACGCCGGTGGGCTTGGACTGGGCAAAGGCGCCGTAGCCGAGGGCGCTGCGGGCCCAGTAGCGCCGCCGCTTCTCGTCGCTACCAACAAACTGCTGATGCTGCGGAGGAGCAGAGGAGACCGGGGGGGTGAGGGGGTCGGGGGGGGTCTGCTAGTGCAGCATAGACGTGAACGAGCGGGCAGAGTGGGCGGTCGGTCCGTTTGTCATCTGGCTTGCCATCATCGGCTGGAAGCCCGTCTTGTAGGCCCCGTGCACGGGACTCCGGTAGTCGGGAATACCAGAGCTGGTGCTGCATCCGGCGCCTGTGATGACGACGAGGCCTCCCCGGGTCTCGACGGCCATCCGGGCCAGCGCGTCGAGTTGCTGCAAGAGGCGTGTTGGCAGTGACGTGACGTTGGGGGGGGGCAAACGAGGGTCGGAGGGGAGCAGCAGCCGAGGGCAGCTAGGGTGTGCTGACGTTGAGGAGGGTCAGAGGAGGGTCGGGGGGGCGCGGCGGCGGAGGGCGGCGGCGGAGGGCGGCGGCAGGCAGCGCCAACATCCAGCCTTACGTTACGCGCCTGAGGAGTGGCCGGGGCCGCGTCGGGCTCAAGGCTTCCCGACGTGACCCTTGGCGCGGGTGGCGGCTCGCGCACCCCAAGTTCGGCCTTATCCCACTCCGGCGCGAAGGTGCCACTCGGTCGCGGGTTCGCGCGTGCGGTGTGGCGGCGAGGAGCGCCGGCACCGGCGCCGCCCCGGCGGCGTCGGCCACCCACGCCGGCCGCTCCCGCCAGCGCGACTCGCGCGGGGGTCGTCGCGGCCGCCGCGTACCTCAGCATCGCTATCGACATCTCCGGCGCCGTCGGGAACGGGGGGGGCATGGACAGCAGACTTTTTCGATAGGCGTGTCATCGTCGGAGGAGTCGATAGGCGTGTCATCGACGGACAGTCCCCTGCCCCGTCCGTCGTGGCCGCCGCGGCCATCGGCGACGGCGGGCTCGACCCGGGCGGTGAGGCCAACATGGATCCCGCCGGCCGCCTCCCCGCCCCGTCACAAGCCGAAGACTAGCACCCCCTCGTCGATATCGCCGGCGCCCCGTTCGTGCCAACCCGCGTTCGACATCTGCCAGGCCAAGGCGCGCTGGGCCTCTAGGTCGCGAATGCCGGCCCCCGCCGCGGCACGCTCGTGAGGCAGACGGTAGCCGAGGACGCGGGCGAGGGCCGTGGCTTCCTGGGGGGCACGGGCCGTTGCCGCACCGTCGTCCCTGCGCCCGGCGCCTGGCTTGGCCCGGGCCTGGCGAGGCGCCAGCTCACCCCCTGGCCCGAGGAGCTCTTGGGCAAGGGCCCGCAGGGACTCGACCCCGCCCACCACCCGCCCATAGACGGCGGACCCGATGCCATCGCCGTCGCCGCCGTCGCCGTTGTCACCGTCCGAGACGGCAGCCCCACCCACCGCGGCGGCCCGCGCCTCGGCTGCCCGCGCCGCGTCCGATGCTACATGGTCGGGGGGGAGCGCGGCCGACGCCAGCTGGGGTAAGAAGGAGGCCGTGGCCTTTTCCAGCCGCGAGGGAAAGACGAGGACGTGGGTGGACGGCAGCGACGGCCCGCCCCCGCCGTCACTCAGCGCCGCGATGACGCGGTCGCGGTCGTGGGCTGCGCCGGGAGGTGGGGGGTCGACGCGCCCGGCCGCGGCGCGGACGGCGCGCGTGGCGACGTCGAGCGCGCTGATTAGGCCCCCGACCTTGTCCTGCAGGCCGGTCCAGTCGAGGGCCGACCTGGGGTCCTCGTTCTGGGATGCCGCGCGGCATTGGGCCTCAAGATCCGCCGCGCGCCGCTGAAGGGTGAGGACTCCCGCCAAAACCTCGCTGGAGGATGATAGGTAGGCAGGTGAGAGGTTGGGGGTACAGGGAGGGAAGGGAGAGGGTCGGCTGCACCGTGCCAACCCGCAACCCGGGAGGCTAACCCGTCTACGCCGCGAGGCCGTCTGGGACGGTCCGGCGGGGCCAGCAGCGTCGGCAGGCGAACCCACGGTGGCGCCGGGCAGAGCCGGGACGCTAACGATGGGCACAGCGGCGGCGCCGGCGTCGACGCCCGGCCGGCAGGCGCCGGCACCGGCGGTGCCCGGCGCGGAGATGGATGGGCCCCGGGCGGGCGTCGTCGGGGCCAGCACGCTGGCGCGTGGGCGACGGCGATACTTCTCCATATGGCGAGCGGTTTCTGTGGTACTCTGTTGTATGCTACCCTGCGCTCGCCGGAGATGGCGAAGCGTAGACTCGTCCAGCTCATCAAGCGCAGCGGACAAGACGCCGCCGACGCCGCCCCCGCCGCTGGGCGGCGGGCCGGCGGACACCCCGCTCGCAACGCGATCCATGGAAAGTGAGTCCTTTTCCTTCTCCGCGAGGGGGCTGCAGCTCTCCTGATCTATGTCGTCGGCTCCGGCTCAATCCACCTCCTGTCCGCTCCGAGCCTAGTATTTTCCGCAGCCTCGGTCCATCACCGTCCATTGTTCAGCATTTAGAGTACGGAGAATAAAGGTTTCTCCCCGTTGCGTCCTCTCCCGCGGGATCCCTAATCTTTCAGAGAGCGGGAAGTGCTCGCGACGACCGGCCAGCGAGGCCGAGGCCGTCGCCACGCCGCGCGACGCGACAGCTGACGCGGCGTCGCTTCCGCGCCAAACCACCGCGTGGCTCGAGGCCTACCTGCGCCGTTGCGGCGGAGCTCCCCGGGCGCTGCGCGTTGTGGGTGCAGCCAGAAAAAAGTTGATGCAGGATCTCGCAGCCGTGTCCTTCGGCCTCCGCCCTGCGGCCCTGGTCGACTACGCCCCGGTCGACGCCGTTTGGCTCGACGCTCTCGCGCGAGCCTGGGTCGCCGAGGTCCTGGCGTCCTTTCGGGGCGAGCGACTCGGGGGACGGGACGGTAGTGTTGACCGAGGCGGAGCCCCCCGGTGCTCGACCAACCCTCCTCTTTTTTCCCCCCTCTCGCAGGGGCCCCGCCCAGCGCGACCCGGGTGCGTGTGGCGAGGGTCGACGAGTGTGCGCTGATCCTGCGGCCCGACACTCTTGCGCGGCACCTCGAGGCGGGTGGGACCCGTTTCCTTCCCCTCGGCGCCTCCCCGTCGTCCTCCCGCCGCGTCCTCATCGACTCCCCGCCAGAAGTCGCCGCTGCTGTCCGCGATGGGCTTCTCCCGGCCTTGCGGGCTCTGGAGGGTTCCGACGACGTCGTTGACCTCGGTGCCGTCTGTCTTCCCGGACCGACGCTCCTCGGTCTCGCGCTTGGCCTGCCGATCGTCTTTGCTCTTCCCGTGCGCGAGGGTGTGGCAGCGTCGCGATCGACGGGTCACGGCCCGAGCCAGGACGACCTCGCCGCGGCACGACAGGCGCTCGCCACGGGGACGGGCGACCTTCTCGTGTCCGAGGTGCTCTCGGCCGGATGGATCGACATCGGCGACGCCGACGACGACGCGACACCGACTCTCGTCGCCTGTGCTTGCCCGGCGGGGGTCGAGGGCGCCGACGCGGTCCTACGCAGGTGGGTCGATGCCATTGAGAGAGCGCGGGTGGGTTCGGGGGGAGGTGGAAGCTGGTTCGGCCGGCCATGCGTCATGCGTTCGCACATCCACTCGACGGGGACGCCGCTGTTGTAGCATGCGTCTTTCAACCCTGATAATTCGATTCTGTCCAACCAGCCAGTGATAAGTGGTGTTTCGCCTGTCCCAGTGGCCCCAGGGCGGTTAGGGGGGGGAGGATTCGAGGCGTCTGGCGATGGCCGTCCCCTCTGCCCTCTTCAGAAGGTCGGCGCAAGTGGCGGCCGTGTTGCGACGGTGGCGCAGACAAAAGGCAGCGGTGAGGACCTCGACCTGCTCGTCGGTCAGGTCGGCGTGGCCGTTGGGGCCGCGGCGACGAAGCCGATCGAGCCTCGCGTGCCAGAGGATCAGCGAGGCGCAGACGGACACGTTGAGCGACTCGACTAGGCCGTCCATCGGCAGTCGAACCAGCAGGTCCGCCGCATTTAACATGGCGGGGCTGACTCCGTCCTTTTCGTTGCCCACGATGACGGCGGTGGGCACCGTCCAGTCGACCTCGGTGACGCACACAGAGGCGCGTAGTGGCGGGGGACGAGAAGAATTGGCCAGGCTTGAGTCCATGAGCCCCGGTGAGGGGAGGCCCCGGGTGGCCCCAGGAGCCTGCACTGGGGATCCCGGGTCGGGCACGTGCGTCGCAGCGATGCGGTAGCCGGCGGCGCGGAGAGTGGCGAGCTCGGCTGACGCGTCCGTCCCCGAAGTAACGAGGACCCACTTGTCCGTTCCCTGACCGGCCGCGGCCCGGGGACCCTGCTTCATGCTTTTTGTGCCGGGAGGCAGGATGAGGTGGGCGCGGCCGATGCCGAGGGCATCGGCCGTGCGCATCACAGCGGCCACATTCCCGGCGTCTGCAGGGTTCTCAAGAACTGGCACGACGTCAAAGCAGCGCCGCCGGGCAACGGCGCGAAAGCGAGCGAGGCGCTCGGGCGAGATAACGTCGTGGCATGACGAGGCGACGAGCTCGAGGACCTCGGCGGCCGTGGCTGGGGCCTCTCCCTGACGGAGCCCGGGCAGCCGGAAGCCGGGGTCGGTTGTTGTCTGGGCAAGGAGGGGCAAGCGCGCGTCGGGGCGGGCGAGGACGACGTCCGAGGCGGCGCGTGGCGTCCATGAAGGGGGCCTGGGGGGGGGGGCCTGCCGCTCCCCCGCAAGTGGCAGCCACCACCCTTCGGGGAAGCCCGCTGCCGCCGGGAGCTCGAGGGTGAACGG
>Ga0181576_10001658_pt1 | contig 16991 bp, 10 predicted proteins | sample 101ome_22_FD_132464 | JGI IMG/M metagenome (GOLD analysis project Ga0181576, IMG submission 132464) | Coastal salt marsh microbial communities from the Groves Creek Marsh, Skidaway Island, Georgia - 101412BT metaG (megahit assembly) | ecosystem: Environmental > Aquatic > Marine > Intertidal... | reverse complement strand
TGTGGTCATGAAACTAGGCGCTTATGGTGCACTGAGGGTCCCTTTGACGCTCTTCCCGATGGGAGCATTCATATGGCGGGAAGAACTCGCCCTGCTTGCAGCACTCGGCATCGTGGCTGGGGCCTTGGTTGCCCTAGTTCAGCAGGATTTTAAGTTTGTCATTGGATATTCCAGCGTCAGCCACATGGGCTTTGTGATGCTTGGGCTATTGGCAACGACTGAGGCAGGACTTAGTGGAGCTGTCCTGCAGATGTTCTCTCACGGTATCATCGCCGGCCTGCTCTTTGCCGTGGTCGGTAGGATGATCTACACGCGTACACACACCCGAGACCTCCAAGCTCTCTCTCAATTCGATCTAAGGCGACAACTTCCCTTTGCAGGCACTGTTTTCCTACTGGCTGGACTGGCTTCGATGGGATTACCTGGTTTCAGTGGGTTTGTGGCTGAACTCCACGTGATCGCCGGAGCCTGGCAGAGTTATGCCTGGTTGAGTTTGCTGGCAGGTTTGGGAGTCGTGCTGGGTGTGGCATACACCATGCGTGCTTTGTTGGCCTCATTCTGGCCTGCTCCACACTCAGTCCCCGCTCATGTCCAATCTTTGCCACCCATCACCCTACCTGAAAAATGCGGCGCCATCCTTCTACTGGCTGCAACGCTTCTTGTAGGACTGTATCCGAGGCTGTTACTTGACTGGGTCATCCCATGCCTCCATGCCCCCATGCTGCAACCGCTGATCGAGAGGGTCTCGACCGTTTGAGCCAGGATCGACAAACATGCTTTCAGACGCAACCCATACTGACTTATTCCGATTGATCGCCCCAGAGTGCATCATTGTGGTCACAGCCCTAGCTATCCTGGGGCTGTCCATGGGGCGGCGGAATGATCACGCCCCAGGAAAAAGTCCATTGACTTCAAGTTTAATGGCGATAGCTGGGCTTGCCCTGGCCATATGGGTCAACCTCTTTAACCAAAGTCAGGGGCATGCCTTGGACTGGACTTTTGTGGTCAATCCTGCAACCCAAATGGTAAAAGCCGGACTCATGCTCACAGGTATTCTCCTTGTTTGGCTTCACCTTGCATGCAGCCAGGAGGTACGCGAGCACCACGCCGAATTTCACGCCCTGATGCTATTTGCCCTGACAGGCATGGCCCTGCTCATTGGCTCAAACCATCTTCTGATGATTTTTGTGGCTTTGGAGATCACAGCTCTTTCTCTTTACGTTCTGGCAGCTTTTGATAAGCGTGAATCGTGGAAAGCTCGCAACGCCCTTAAATATTTCCTGATTGGTGGGCTATCGGCTGCTTTTGTGCTCTACGGTTTCAGCCTTATTTATGGCGTGAGCGGCAGTATGAGTCTTCCCCTAATCAGCCAATCCCAACAGGGCCTGCCAATAGACCCACTGCTACTACTGGGTGTCATCATGGCTCTAGTTGGTTTTGGCTTCAAGATAGCTGCTGCACCCTTTCACTGGTGGGTGGCCGATGTCTACGCTTCCACGCTGACTCCAGTCACCGGGCTCATTGCTTCAGCATCTAAGATCGCCGGCTTCTACGTTATCGGCCGATTCCTTTGGCATGGTTTTCCTCAAGCAGCAGGCAAACTATCTGGATTCTCCTGGTCACAGGGCTGGCTACCATGGATCGCAGCCTTCTCGCTCTTATCCATGGTGATTGGTAACCTCGCAGCACTGAGGCAACAACGCATACGCAGACTGATTGGATTTTCAGCTGTGGCACATACCGGTTACGCTCTGCTCGGTCTGGCCTCACCGGGCCCCCAAGCCATGGCGTCAATAGCCTTCTACTTGCTGAGCTATGGTGTATCGGTGATCGGGTTCCTGGCGCTACTGAGGGCAACAGGCCAGCAAGATGACAGGATTGAGAAAGGTCCTTTGACGGGACTCTGGAGCCGCTCTCCGTGGCTTGCGGCTTGCCTGATGCTACTGATCCTTTCCCTCGCCGGCATCCCTCCACTTGTTGGTTTCCTGGCAAAATTCAACCTCTTTGTCGCTGCCCTGAACACTCCCGGAAATTTCATGGGGTGGATCGCGCTGGTTGTCCTAGCACTGGGAACGAGTGCCGTTTCCCTCTATTATTACCTCGGCATTTTGAAAGAGGCTTTCTGCAGAGAGCCCGCCAACGAAATACCTTCTCATACCTCAGAGGCCACCCATTCAGAAATGACCCTCATCCTGACTTGCACGCTGATCACTCTGATTCTGGGGATCCTGCCAGGATGGTTACTGAGCACATTGGTCGCATCTTTTCAGCAATCACCCACATGAATTCATGGCTGAGGCTAGAGAGTGCCTCAGCTCTACAACTTTTTTGCCTCTACCGCTTCTTCTGAGGAGCTTTTTTAGTTTTCGCCTTCTTTGGCCCACGTCCAGGAAAAGTCAGCTCAGCGATACCGGATTTATCCAAATCAGCTAGACCGGCCTGTTCCATCGCTTGATATTGCGCATACGTGGCTTGGGCAAGTGGCAAGGCAATCTTGGTGGGTTTGGCCATTGAAAGAGCTATTCCCGAATCCTTTGCGGCATGGCCTGCCGAAAAATAACAGGCATGATCCCGTAGTTGCATGTCCTCCCCATCGGTTTCAAGCACCCTGGAATTGGCGCCAGTCTGAGAAAAAACTTCACGTAACATGGTCAAGTCATGCCCGAGAGCGGCTCCCAAGCCAAGCCCTTCGGCCAAACCAGCTGTGTTGATATTCATCACCATATTCACTAGCGCTTTAACTTCCGATGCCTTGCCGGCCGCACCGATGTATCGCATGGAACTACTGAGATCTTTGAGTAAAGGTTCCACCTTTTTATAGGTGTTCTTGCGGCCACCGCACATCAGGTAGAGGGTGCCCTCCCGCGCCTGGGTGATACTTGAAGCCATACAGGCCTCTAGGGTGCTGGCGCCAACCTTAGTGGCACGTTCTTCAACTTTGATATGAGTCGCCGGGCTGATGGTGGCACAATTAATAAACACCTTGCCCTTGGCTCCCTTAAGCAAACTTCGCCCTGAAGATCTGAATATTTGGTTCATGGCCCTGTCGTCTGTCACAATGGTCAGAATCCACTCAGCTCTAGCAGTCACCTCATCAAGATGCCCACAAGCAACCGCTCCCACCGAATCGGCCACTTTTTGGGCGATCTCATGATTGATGTCATAAATAGCCGAGACTTCGTAGCCACAATCCTTGAGCCTAAGTGCCATGTTGGCTCCCATGCGGCCGACTCCTACCACTCCTATTTTTTTTGCCATGATTTGAACAAAATGTTGTCGTTTTTATCACTTTAGCGGACGTATGCGTCCAAGCCTATTTGGTATGACAAACGCTTAATCCGAGAAGAATATTGAAGAACTAGCACGCTGGGTCCGTGCTGCCAAGCCCTGATCCGTGAAGCCCTTATTGACGCCATGGCTGTTTGAACCCAATGTTACATTTTTGTAATATTGTCATTGACATCTTGCGGTGAGGATTAAATACTTAGACACCCTCTCCTCAGGCAGGACACTTTGCCCTGTACGCGTTGCTTGATAACCTAATCAAAGCCATTCAAACTCTGATTGTCTCCTTCCGTTTGGCCTAATTTCTAACTTTGCTCAAAGGTCTCAAAAGCATGCTTCCGTGGTTGCAAGTTTCACGGCCTCATGAAATAGTCCCGCCAAGGTTGCCTGTATCTCCGAACAAGGCCGATGTCTGCGTCTTGTTTCAATAGCCAGGTAATCGCAAAAGATCATGAAAGCATCAACCTTTCTAAAAAAATGCTTGGTGGTCGGGAGTACAGCCTTCATGGCAGTTTCCTGTTCAACCACTCAATCAAATCAAAATCAATCCAGCTCAACTTACCCTAACGTGGAAACAATATTGCTAGGTAACACATCCGATGGACAGCCAGTCCACCTCTACACACTGACCAACAAGCATGGTCTGATTGCCAAGATCAGTAGCTACGGTGCACTGCTCACGGAAATGCACGTGCCGGATCGTGATGGTCAGTTGAGAGATGTCACCCTGGGGTTCAACGAGCTCAAACAATACGAAGCAGGTCACCCCTATTTTGGCGCCACCATTGGGCGATATGGCAATCGCATCGCCAAGGGAGCGTTTACTCTAAATGGTAAGAGCTACCAATTGGCAACCAACAATGGTCCCAATCACCTCCACGGTGGGGTCAAAGGATTTGATAAAAATGTTTGGCAAGCTCTTGCTAATGAAACGCCTGAGGGTCCCTCGGTGGCATTTAGCTACACAAGCCGAGATGGGGAAGAGGGCTACCCGGGAAACCTGGAAGTCAAAGTGACTTATACCCTCACCCATGACAACGAATTGGCCTTGAGCTATGAGGCGACAACTGACCAGGACACCGTGCTCAATCTGACCAACCACGCCTATTGGAATCTAGCCGGTGAAGGGAGTGGGGATATCCTTGGACATCAGGTTGAACTCATGGCCGACTTCTTTACCCCTGTGGATGACAACCTTATCCCAACAGGTGAAATCCGCTCTGTCACAGGCACGCCACTCGATTTCACCAAACCGACAGCCGTGGGCGCTCGCATTGCACTCATGGCAGGTGACCCAGGTGGATACGATCATAACTTTGTCTTGAGAAAGCAGGCAGCTGGCAAACTCGAGCTAGCAGCTCGTGTGCATGAGCCCAACAGCGGCCGAGTGATGGAAATCCTCACCACCGAGCCTGGTATACAATTTTACTCAGGGAATTTTTTGGATGGCTCACTCACTGGAAAGAGTGGCGGTGTTTATGCCAAGCGACACGGTTTCTGCTTGGAGACCCAGCATTTTCCTGATTCGCCCAACAAACCACACTTCCCAAGCGTCATCCTTCGCCCAGGTGATCACTACACCCAAGAGACAATACATCGGTTCAGCGTTCGCTGATTGGGTTGAGCGTTCACAAAGAGCACACGTTGACAAACGGTAGAGGCGTTGGTTTAGGCCGGCGCCTCTACCGTTTTAAATTAAGGGTGCTCGAGCACAAGGAAGCGAGCCCCTCCCTCACTCCAAAGCCTGAGTAGCCAGGACTCTCCTGGTTTGAGTTTTTGAAACTCAGCTAGATCACTTAAGTTCCGCACGGGCTCGCGGTTGATGTCCATGATGACTTGGCCCTCTCTCAGGCCCTGTTCGTAGGCAAATCCTGAAGTGTCTACAGAGAGGATCACAAGACCTTCGACGCTGTCTGCGATTTGATAGCGTTGACGTGTTGAGGCATCTAATGGACCTACTTCGACCCCGGGCAACTTGTCTAACGTTTCCAATTCGGGCTTTGGGGTCTTCGGGGCAAAGTAACGATTGAGTCCAGAATAGCCCTGTTCGGGCAGCAGACCTATTGTCACTGTCAGCTCCAGTGTTTGGCTCCCCCGAATCAGTTCGATCACGACTTCTTCGCCAGGGCGAGTTTCGACAACCATGAGCCTCAGTGCATTCATGTCCGCAATCTCCCGGGAGGCATACCGCAAAATCACATCGCCAGGTTCAACCCCAGCCTGCTCAGCCGGACCTCCTGGGGTGACATCCCCCACCAACACTCCTTGAGGTTTTTCCAAGCCAAACTGCTTGGCCATGACTCCATCCATTTCCTGCATCGCAACCCCAAGTAAACCGCGCTGAACGTCGCCAAAGCGGATAAGCTGATCCATGACTCCACGGGCCATGTTAACGGGAATGGCAAAGCCGATGCCCTGGTTTCCACCACTACGGCTCATGATCATGGTGTTGATACCAACCAGACGACCCTGGACATCAACCAGGGCTCCTCCCGAATTACCGGGATTGATGGAAGCATCGGTCTGGATAAAATTTTCAATATCCATCATCCCGATCGAGCTTCGACCCGTCGCACTCACGATCCCCATGGTCACACTCTGAGTCAGACCAAATGGACTCCCCAAAGCCAAAACGACATCTCCCACTTCCAGCTGTCGACTGTCCCCAAGAGTCATAGCTGGCAACCCCTTGGCTTCAACTTTAAGCACCGCCAGATCCGAATGCTTGTCAACACCCAAAACCTTGGCTTTGAGGATGGTTTTACCGTCCGCCAGGGTTACAGAAATGGTCTCAGCCCCTTCAATCACATGGTGATTGGTAAGAACGAAACCATCATCCGAAACAATCACACCCGAACCCGTACCCTGAGCTCTGAATGGGTCCTCTCTTGGCCTAGGGTTTGGGTCATCCGGGGCAAAAAAGCGCCTGAGTGCATCAAAGTCCATCATCCCGTCGCCTTCAGGGGCCATCTGGATCGTCTGGATGGAAACCACACAGGGTGATGCCCGCCGGACAACCGGAGCAAAACTAGTTGTACGCTTGAGCTCCTCCTCAAGGGGTGACTCATCAATGCGCAAGTCAGGTGGTTCAACATGTTGGGCCAAGCCGCTCTGAGAGCCCGAAATAAGGATCCAGCCCACAACGCCAGTTAACATACCTAATCCCACTTGGACAAAAGAATGTACGTATTTCATGAAAGAAGCCCGGAGTATCATCGAGGTTTGACTTCAGTTAAGCCATCCTTGTGGGCAGTGCAACAAAAACATCGCCTACTTTGGGCTGCCAGCTAAGCCCGAGTCAGGGCTGCTTCAAGTTCGGAGCCCAAGGGACACTCTGCGGTTTGAGTGATAGACCCTTATCTGGAAGAGATTGAGTCACGGCTGCTTTCAGCTGTTCCTTCAAGCTTTCTTCCAGTTCTCGAAAAGCAGGCTTACCAGCTAAATTGTCCTGCTCAGCTGGATCAGTCTGATGATCGTAGATTTCATACCCTGCCTTGCCTTCATCCCATGATGTGTAGCGCCAGCGTTCAGTCCGCAGCGTATAACCAAAAACCAAACCTCCTGCCTTGGTTTTATTTCGCCGCGTCACCTGGGTCAGAGCCCAACCCCTTCCCGGAACCTGAGGGTCCGTCAACATCGGGACTAGACTTTGCCCCTGCAGATTATCAGGTGCCTTGATCTGGCATAAGTCGGTGAGCGTCGGATAGAGATCCACAAGCCCGACAGGTGCACGCACAATGCTTGCATGCGAGTCAACTCCAGGCCCCGCCATGATGAGTGGCACCCGCGCACTTTCTTCAAAAAGGCTCATTTTTTGCCAGAGGCCGTGCTCGCCTAGATGATAGCCATGATCGCTGGTGAAGACCACGATAGTGTTTTCCTCTAGCCCCAATTCCCTTAGCCTGGTTAGCACAAGACCAACCTGAGCATCCATGAAGCTGACACTAGCCCGATACGCCTGGATAGCCTCACGCCGAAGGGGGTCCGTCAGGAGATCGTGTTCTACTTTGTGACTCCCCAGTGCCATGGCTGGGAGATCCTTGATATCTTCTTGCACTCCCTCCACCAGGCTGATGTGTTCGGCGGGATAAGCTTCAAAATAGGATTTGGGCGCTACATAAGGTGTGTGGGGGCGATAGAACCCAAGTGCCAGAAAAAACGGGCGATCAGGCCGCTTGGCAAAACGCTCCAATAGCCAGATGGCATCCTCCGCCAGCATGCCGTCCGTGTGCTTGTTGTCGGGTTGAGGGGAGGCGTACCAACTGAGTGTGGCACCAAATTGACCTGGTTTGAGACTAAAAATATAAGGTTCTTCCTCCATCCGATCACAGCCAGCCGGGTTCGTTTCAATTTCCCAGGAAGCCGGATCATCATGCCCATTGGTGCCAACTGATTTAGGCACATTGTAATGATACAACTTCCCGACCCGGGCAGAGACATAACCTTCCAGACGAAAAGCCTGAGGAAGACTATGGTGTGAGGGAATGGTTTGGCGGAAGATTTGGGCATTGCGCAAGATCCCAGTGGCGTTGGGATAAAGCCCACAAAGCATGGAGTTACGGCTAGGACCGCATAGTGGGAACTGACAATAGGCGCGATCAAAGCGCACTCCCCTTGCTGCCAGTCGGTCCAGATGCGGTGTCTGAGCCTTGCCTCCTGGATAGCAGCCAAGACTCGCATTCAAGTCATCCGCCATGATGAAAAGTACATTGGGGCGCTCACTGCAAAAGCTATGGCAACATAGAGATATGAGACCTATGGAGATAAGAATAGGTTGAAGCATGTGATGGATCATTTGAATTAAGTTCTCAAGTCGGGCCAACAGACCATTCAAAATGCCCCCTGGTTGACTTCATGGAAAGGATTGCTCACCCACCCAAAACTCATAGAGATTCAATTCACGATTGAGACTCTCTGACAAAAGGAAGGCATTGGCCCTTGGTAGGGGCCCCGTTTCATTCATGAGCCCAAGACATTGCTGTGTCCAGCATTCCAGACCTGCCAACGGATCGAGTTTCCCCTCGGGAAACATCTGACTCAAAACCTCCCCGACGCCACCATGATCCAAGCCCGCACAGCGCTTACCAAGGCAGAGCGGTTCCAAGATACTACGCCCAAAGGATTCGGGTTTGTTGGATAGACTCAAGGTCAGATCTGTCGAAGCATAGATGGACTTCATATCATTTCGATGGCCTGTCCATATGAGGTAATCCTGGATCCCGAGGGCAGCAGCCCGTTGGTGAATGGCCTTGATCAGCGATGCTTGACGTGGCTCCCAGTCCCCCACTATGAGCCCGACAACGCGATCATCAATGCGGCGCATGCTCGCAATCAATTCGAGAAACTCAAGATGCCCCTTGCGTCGAGTGATTCGCCCTGGAAGGCAAACCACTTTTGCATTACGAAGCATGGGGAAGTCATCATACCACTGCTGTTGCCATTGCGCATCGGGTTTGTAATCCCTTGGAAACTCTGTGGCGGTCACGCCTCGATGGACAAGATGGAGGCGCGAAGAATCCAGAGAAGAATAATGCCGTAAAACGTAATCACTGGCAGTCTGGGAAACAGCGATCACCTTATCACCTCGGGCCATGATCGAACTGAACCAGTTCACCGAGTGAAGACCATGAATAGTGGTGACGAAAATCGGACGCTGTTGTGCAGGCAAGCACCGCATGGCAAACCAGGCTATCCAGGCTGGAATACGGGATCGAGCATGCAAGATATCAATTTGGCGCTGTCTGCAAACCTTGATCAGTCGAAATACCTGAAGCAGAACCCAGGGATTTTTCCGGCCAACTGGGGCGGCCAGATGCTCACTGCCTTCCTTCAAAAGTTGTGGTACCAATCGCCCCCCTTCGCTCATCACGATGGATTCCCAACCTCGAGCCACCATGGCTCTGGCGACCTCTAGCGTGCCGCGTTCAACTCCCCCCCCTTGTAGGGAAGGTAATATTTGAAGCACACGCAAGGGATGTTGCCTTGAACCATTCTTTGTTTTGCCATGGCTTGCCTCGGGATTCATGAATCCATCCGTTGAGATTGAAGAAAATTCCTCACGATCCAGTCTGCAACTCGATCAGCTTCGAATAGGATTTGCGGCTGATTTGGCAACCCTGTTGAAGCATGCCATTGGGATACAGGAGTAAGCAGGCCATCCTGCACAAGTGTCTTCAAACCCATCTTGAGTTTACTTCGAGCAGCCCACTCCAATTCGATCAGACCTGTGGCAGCTCCGGAGGTAATCGCCTCGTAAACCATCGAAACACTATCTGCCGTTACCCATGCCTGAGCACAGGCTGCCAATTGGCTTGCAACCCATCCAGGAGGTGTGTCCCTTGCCGATACAAAGTCAACATTGGCAAGCTGGTTGAGATTTTGAAAAAACGGTAGCATGCTATCGGGGCTTCTCCGGGAGTTTGTGACCATCCATCGCACCTGCGGCTGTGAAGTGATGAGAGACTCAATCTGCTTTTGGACACCTTGATCACTCCAAACGACATGGCGACACGGGCCGCCTGCTAGGATCAGTCCGCATCCGGAATCATGCGATCCGCCCGGCCTGATCCTGTTAAGCACTCCTCTGGTAATCAGCATGCGATCCTGCTTCCTTGGAAGGTCATGCTCAGGAACAATCAACAAATCATCATAGCGGGAGCTTAGTGTGGGTCGCATCAACACAATAGATTGCCCTCCAAATCGCTTGCGAGAGAGTCGAATCCAGAAGTGAGTGGCGTGGCCAGCTCCCAGAATAAGGCTCGGTGCTGGCAGCGTAGCAGCCTCCTCCAACCAACGTCTCTTCCATGTGAGCCGCTTGAACCAAGCAAGCGGTGGCTTCCACCTATGAATCACGCAATCCATCCGATCCTCCAGAGACTGAAGCAACCCAAGGGACTGGTTTTCATGTCCAGGTTTGCCGTCCATCCAACACCAGATTTGAATACGTCCAGTCTCTGAACTCATAGGCAAGCTTCAACCACCTCCAGGCATCGGACGCCGTAAAACCATTACCGTTGCAGTCCTTCGAGCTTGGCTATGGCTTGGCCACTGTCGATCACTTTGGCCGCCATCTCCCAGCCTTCCTGCATCGAGGGCACTTTTCCTGACACCAGGAGGGCGGCAGAGCTATTGAGCAAGACAGCATCTCGTTTGGGCCCACGCAGTTTGCCCGCAAGGATATCTCGAACCAGTTGCGCATTGTGGTTCGCATCGCCACCTTCAAGATCGGATAGCTTTGCCGCATGCTGCACAAATCCATCCGGGCGCCAGCTGGACTCGTGAAAGCCTCGACCTTGATAGAATTCGGCCACGTGGTTTTCTCCGAGCGTGGATAATTCGTCAAGAAACCCAGCCTCCCCGACCGATCCACAGACCACCATACCACGCTCGATGCCCATGCTCTGCAGCACCTGCCCAAGTTGGGAGCAAAGATCGGGACGTGGGACACCGATGAGCTGGGCACTGGGTTGCACAGGATTCAGCAAGGGGCCCAGGAAATTGAATATCGTGCGCTGACCCTGTGCCGCGCACAATTTCCTAGCCGGGACGATATGCTTGAATGCCGGGTGGTAGTGAGGGGCAAACAAGAAAGCAAAACCATGCTCCTTGAGCGACGCTGCTGCTTGGTCAGGAGGAAGGTCTACTGGAATGCCAAGGGCTTCCAGCACATCGGCACTACCGGATTTTGAGGTAATCGCTCGATTACCATGCTTGGCCACCGTCACACCCGAAGCAGCCAAAATCAGGGCTACAGTGGTGGAGATGTTAAAAGTATTTTGGTGATCCCCTCCGGTACCACACACGTCAAGGATGGGTTGATGACGCAGGGAAGGCTCGATCGGTGGCTCGATAGCCATGGCCCGCAGCCCGGTAGCAAACCCAGCAATCTCCTGAACCGTTTCACCCTTTGATGCCAAGGCACTCAAAAAATCAGCCTTAACTTGAGCAGTCAGTTCGTCGGAGACAAGGGCCTTGATAACGGCACAAATCGTATCCTTATCCAAGGCCTTGCCGTCATTGAGAGATGGAATCAGCTCTTGCAACATGACCCACATCCTATCGGCTAAGTTGCCCAAGCAAAAGCGCAAACCCTGCTCGTGATAAGGTCGAAACATGAGGCTCGTGATTGAAGTTCAAGCCAACGCCTTCTAAGCTATACAACTCAACTATGCGAAACCTGAAAAAGACCTCAAAATGTTTGTTCGGCTGTCTCCTGGTTCAAGCTGCCTGGGGAGGATTGTCGCTCGCCTTGCATGCCGCAACCCCGTCCAAGGAAGAAACCCAGTTCATCAAAAATCCAAGGCAACTCATTCTGGCAGGTCGGCGTAGCGGAGAGGGTTATTTCTCGAAAGATGGACTTAGGTTGGTATTCCAGGCAGAGCGTTCGCCAGAAAACCCCTTCTTTCAGATATTTACGCTGGATTTTTTGAGTGGCGACATCCGCCAGGTTTCACCAGGTATCGGTAAGACAACCTGCTCCTTTTTTCACCCAGACGGCAGGCGAATTCTATTCGCCTCCACCCATCATGATCCGGAGGCTCTAAGCAAGCAAAAGGAAGCACTCGATCAACGAGCCACTGGTACTGAAGGACGCTATGCATGGGACTACGACCCCACCATGGATCTGTTTGAGCGAACTGCGGAGGGTCGTTTTTTGCAGTTAACCACAGCTGAGGGATACGACGCTGAGGGTTCTTACAGCCCTGACGGAAACTGGATAGCCTTCTGTTCCAATCGTCACGCCTTCCCAACCCAATCATTGAGCCCGCAAGATCAGAAGCGATTCGACATAGATCCCTCCTACTTCGGGGAAATTTATTTGATGCAGGCCGATGGAAGTGGCTTGAAGCGGTTGACCCATGTGGATGGGTACGATGGAGGACCTTTCTTTTCTCCTGATGGGCAGCGAATCGTATGGAGGCGCTTTGATGAAGAAGGGGTCAATGCCGATATCATGACGATGAATTTGGATGGTGGCGATATTCAGAAGCTCACCCATGATTTTGGCATGGCTTGGGCCCCCTATTACCACCCTTCTCAAGAATACTTGATCTTCACCACCAATCGTGAGGGTTTTTCCAATTTCGAGCTCTACATCGTCGATGCGAAGGGACTGCATGAACCGGTGAGGATCTCTTACACTGATGGCTTCGACGGATTGCCCGTTTTCTCGCCGGACGGCCAGAAGCTTGTATGGACTTCCAATCGCTATGCCCCCCAACCGGGAAGCCAGGACAAGGGACAACTTTTCATGGCAAACTGGAATCACGACGGTGCCATCCAAGCATTGCGCGAGTCACCTCGCCGAATTTCCAGACCCGCCGCAAGCAAGGCGCCCTTGACACCGAAATCTTCCTCGGAACCAAGCTCGCCCTTCAAGGAACTCGAAGCTGTCCCAGGCATTGATCCTGCCCGTGCCGAACTGGCCTCTGGAGCCACAACCCGTCCCATTCCTCTGGCAGATCCCATCACCATTGAGGATCTCCAGACCCATGTGAACTACCTGGCTTCAGATCAACTCGAAGGGCGAATGACTGGAGAACGCGGGGCTCGTCTTGCAGCCCATTACCTGGCAAGGGTGCTCAAACAAATAGGCGTCGAACCCATAAGCCAGAGCAAGGGTTACTTACAACCGTTCGAATTTCAGTCTGGCATGGCGATCGACCAGGCAGCCACCAGCATGGTTGTCACGCAGCAGCATCCAAGCCCCACCTCGCAGTCCATCCCACTGAACCAGTCATTCAGCCCCCTACCCTTTTCAGCCAACGGCCAGACGGAGGGAGAGATCGTTTTCGCCGGCTATGGACTCAAAGTTCCTGGAGAAGGGATGGAAGGCTACGATTCCTATCAAGGCCTGAATGTTTCCAACAAGATCGTGATGGTCTTGCGCTATGTCCCCGAATCAGCTGAAACCGATCGCCGAGCCATCCTCAACCGCTATGCCGGTCTCCGCTACAAGGCTCTGATAGCGCGAGAGATGGGCGCCAAGGCTCTACTAGTGGTCACCGGCCCCAATTCACCCAATGCCGGAAAGCTGATTGACATCTCATCAGACGAACGACAAGGCGACTCTGGCATCCTAGCTGCCAGCATTGATTTGGATCTAGCCAATCGTTTATTGGAACCAACAGGCAAGGATCTGAAAACCTGGCAAAGCGATTTGGATCAGGAAAACCCACATGGCGTGATGGGTGCTGCCATGCCAGGCCAAATGATTGCTTTGGGGATTCAATTAGACCGCCTCCGAAAGCAAGATCAGAATGTGATTGGGGTGATTCATCCACCACGCATCAACCGCAACGAGGCTTCCTACGTATTGATCGGGGCACATTACGATCATTTAGGTCATGGAGAAGCAGGTGGGTTTCACATCAAGGGCGAGGAACAAGCAATCCACAACGGTGCTGATGACAACGCCTCAGGCGTTTCTCTGGTTCTTGAAATAGCCGCCGCCTACCGTCAATGGATCACCCAGACTGCACCTGATGCCAGAATGGGGCTGATGGTGGGCCTCTGGTCTGGCGAGGAGCTTGGATTGATTGGCTCCCAGCATTTTGCCAAGGAACCCCCTTTATCACTCGAACGCATCAAAGCTTACTTGAATTTTGACATGGTAGGAAGATTGCGTGAGAACAAACTGACTCTCCAGGGAGTCGGCTCTTCGACCCAGTGGAAAACCCTCATTGAGCGCCACAATATCTTGGCCGGATTTCAATTAACCCTCCAGGAAGACCCCTATTTACCCACCGATACCACGGCTTTCTACCCCAAGAAGATCCCAGTGCTCTCATTCTTCACTGGAAGCCACGAGGATTATCACCGCCCCACAGACGACAGCCATACACTCAATTATGAGGGACTCCAGCGCATCACGACGATGGCCTTCCATATGACCCGAAGCCTGACCGGCGCCGAGCCAATGGCCCTCCCCTATGCCCTTTACCAATCCCAAGCGGCATCTGGGAGTCGTGATTCACTGCGTGCCTACCTGGGCACCATTCCCAATTACACTGCCGAAGTCGAAGGAGTGCCCCTGACGGGGGTTCGCGCTGGAAGCCCAGCCGACAAGGCAGGGCTCCGAGCCGACGATGTCGTGATTTCACTGGGAGGCCAGGCGATTGCCAATATCTACGATTACACTTACGCTTTGGATGCGGTTAAAATTGGGGAAGAAACGACCCTTGGCATCATTCGCCAGGGACAGACGATGCAAATGACGATTACCCCGCAGGCTCGTCCTTGATGAGGCACTCATAGAGAGACTCTATCGCATGAAACGAATCCTTGTGACAGGTGGGGCTGGCTTCATTGGAAGTTGGCTGGTTGAATCACTTTTGGACACCCAGTCTTGCCATGTGACCGTGTTGGATGACCTATCAACCGGCCAGCACCAACACCTCCCCACAAATCATCCCAAGCACCTGCATTGGATCCATGGCAATGTCAATGACCGCGGCACCATGGAAGCTTGCATGAAACATGGAGCTTTTGATCATGTCTTTCACTACGCAGCCGTGGTGGGTGTGGCTCGAACCCAAAAACACCCCATGAAGGTACTGGAGGATATCGATGGGCTACGGCATGTGCTGGAACTCAGTCACCAGCACGGTATTCAGCGCGTCTTCTTCGCCTCATCCTCTGAAGTCTACGGTGAACCAGTCGAATTGCCTCAACACGAAGAAACCACCCCGCTGAACTCACGTTTACCCTATGCGGTGGTCAAGAACTTGGGAGAAGTCATGATGCGGGCCTATCACCAGGAATTAAATCTGCCCTACACGATCTTCAGGTTTTTCAATACCTACGGTCCACGACAATCTGAGGATTTTGTCATCACTCGATTCACCCAACTAGCCCTGAAGAATCTGCCCATCACCATTTACGGGGATGGGTCTCAAACCCGAACTTTTTGCCACATCACCGACAACATCCAAGCTACCACCAAGGCCCTATTTCAGGGGCGTTGTATCAACGAGGTTGTCAACATTGGCAACCCTCATCAGATCTCTATTCTTGAATTGGCAGCCAAGATCATTGACCAGACCAGCTCTCACTCAGAAATCATTCATTTGCCTGCTTTGCCGGAGGGAGACATGCAAAGACGTCAGCCAGACACAAGCAAAATGGAACAACTGATCGGTCGCCCCCTCAAACCGCTGGATGAAGGTCTCATGGATACCATCAGCTATTTTAGGCAGCGGGCTCAAGAATCGTGAGAGCCCCCTTTGACCCGTGTGGGGTGTTTCAAATAGGCGCATTGGGCTATCAGCGGCCTCGGTATCAGGCTTCGTTTAGATCGCGGATATTCATCGCACTGATCCTTGACGACCGCACTCAGGATTCCTAAATTGTCCAGCTCACCTAATAGGGTGAACAATTGTCTTCTGACTTCAGTCCGGGCAAAGGCTTACATCGCATTGCCATGAGGCAGGGGCAGACCACGCAAAGACAGAGACCACTGTGAACATAGAAATCGAAAACTTAGGACCTTGCAAACGACTCATTCGGGTAGACGTCCCCACCGAAAAGGTCAAAGAACGCACTGAATTGACCATCAAGGAATTTGGCAAACACGTGAGTCTCCCTGGGTTCAGGCCCGGGAAGGCACCCAAGCACATGGTGCTCAAATCCTACGGTGACCGCATCCAGAGTGAGGTGAAACGGCTGTTAGTCAACGATGGTTATCGCCAGGCTATCAAGGAACATGACCTCCACATCGTCGGCAATCCCGATGTCGAAGAAATTCAATTTGCCAAGGACCAGCCCTTCCAATTTGCCGTCACTGTAGAAACAGCTCCTACATTCGAAATCCCTGCTTATAAGGGCATTAAGATTCAAAAGGAAATCAAGTCGGTCAGTGAAGACGATATCGATCGTGCCATGGGGGTTTTGCAGGACCGGCAAGCTACTTTTGAAACAGTCGACAAGGCCATTGAGGAACTGGATTATGCTGTCCTAGACTACACCGGTCAGTGTGATGGCAAACCGATCACTGACACGGCCCCTAAGGCCACAAGCTTGGATAAAAAAGACGATTTCTGGCTCCATGTCCACGAAGGGCACTTCATTCCTGGATTTCATGAACCCCTTGTTGGGCTCAAGGCTGGAGACACCAAAACGGTGACCATTGCAGCCAAGGAAGATTTCGTCATCAAGGAGTTGGCTGGCAAAGAGCTTGTTTTTGATGTGACAATCAAGGAAGTCAAAGTTAAGAAAATGCCTGAAATTGATGATGCCTTTGCCCAGAAGTTTGGCGCAGAAAACTGCGAAGCATTGCGGGAGGGTGTCTTCAACGATCTTGAAAATGAGCTGAAAACCTCTCAAAAGCGCAAGGTGCGCGATCAGCTCATCAAACACCTTCTCACCTCAGTGCAGTGTGAACTTCCCGAATCTGTCGTCGATCAGGAAACTAAGAACGTCGTTTATGAGCTGGTTAGAGAGAATCAACAGCGCGGAGTTGCCAAGGAGACAATCGATGAGAAGAAAGATGAAATCTATTCTGCAGCTGCAACCAGCGCCAAAGACAGGGTCAAGGTTGCATTCATCATCGGCAAAATAGCGGCAGAGGAAGGGATCAAGGTTTCCAGTGAAGAGGTCAATCAGCGGATTGTCATGATGGCTCAGTCCTACAACATGGCCCCAGAACAATTGGCCAAAAAGCTGAAGGAAAGAGGTGGCATTAGCGAAATTCAGGAACAAATCATGAC
>Ga0181576_10001649_pt1 | contig 17033 bp, 15 predicted proteins | sample 101ome_22_FD_132464 | JGI IMG/M metagenome (GOLD analysis project Ga0181576, IMG submission 132464) | Coastal salt marsh microbial communities from the Groves Creek Marsh, Skidaway Island, Georgia - 101412BT metaG (megahit assembly) | ecosystem: Environmental > Aquatic > Marine > Intertidal... | reverse complement strand
TCCTTGTGTTTCTTGGTGTCGGTTCCTTCATTGGCATTGCTGCTGTCGGCATTGGTTTTGTTTTGGGGCCGCATAAGCCGGATGCAGAAAAGCTCTCTCCTTACGAGTGTGGTTTCGAAGCCTTTGAAGATGCTCGTATGAAATTCGATGTTCGCTACTATCTGGTAGCCATTCTGTTTATTATTTTCGATCTTGAAATTGCCTTTCTTTTCCCCTGGGCTGTAGTGCTGGATCAAATCGGTATTGTCGGTTATTCGGCTATGGTGGTCTTTTTAGGGATACTCGTAGTGGGCTTCATTTACGAATGGAAAAAAGGAGCTCTCGAATGGGAGTAGAAGGTGTATTCGAGAAGGGTTTTGTCACCACTTCTGCCGATAAATTAATCAATTGGGCGAGAACCGGTTCTCTATGGCCAATGACTTTTGGTCTGGCCTGTTGTGCAGTTGAAATGATGCATGCCGCCGCTTCACGTTATGACATGGACCGTTTTGGTATTGTCTTTCGTCCTAGTCCCCGTCAATCCGATGTCATGATTGTAGCGGGAACACTGGTCAATAAAATGGCGCCGGCACTGCGTAAGGTTTATGACCAGATGGCTGAACCGCGTTGGGTCATTTCAATGGGTTCCTGTGCAAACGGTGGTGGCTACTATCATTATTCTTATTCTGTCGTCAGAGGTTGTGATCGGATTGTTCCGGTTGATATCTATGTGCCGGGCTGCCCGCCAACGGCTGAAGCCCTGTTATACGGCATTATCCAACTGCAAAATAAAATTAAACGCACCAGTACTATCGCTAGATAGCAGCTGTTGACTTAGGAATTCCCAGGGCATGTCTGCAAACGAACGCTTAGATGATCTTTACGACAGTCTCGAAGAGGCCTTCGAAGACAATGAGATGGAATTTGTCTCTCTCAATCGTTTCCGTGAAGAGCTGACTTTGACTGTCGAGAGTGACGACCTCATAAAAGTCGCAAAACTGTTGCGGGATCACAAGGCTCTGCAGTTTGAACAATGTTTAGACGTCTGTGGTGTGGACTATTCCGAGTACGGCAAAACTGAATGGGAAACGACGTCAGCCCCGAATAACGGATTTGGTCGTGGAGTGACTCGTGATGCCTCTCAGGGTTTTGATCCGGCTTCGAGGTTTGCTGCGGTTTATCATCTCTTATCTGTGAGCCTGAATCACCGCTTGCGGTTAAGGGTTTTTCTGGATGAAAGCAAACCTATCGTCGATTCGGTCATTGACATCTGGAATGGTGTGAACTGGTTTGAACGAGAAGCTTTTGATCTCTATGGCATCATGTTCCGTAATCATCCTGACCTGCGTCGAATTTTGACTGATTATGGCTTTGTCGGTCATCCCTTCAGAAAAGACTTTCCATTATCCGGGCATGTTGAAATGCGCTACGACTCTGAAAAACAGCGTGTTGTCTACGAACCGGTGAAAATCGATCCTCGAACTCTGGTGCCTCGTGTCATACGTGATGATAATCGCTATGTGTCAGGCGAGAGTGAAGAAGCCGGTAATTGATCATGCCTGAAATTCGTAACTACACGCTTAACTTCGGTCCTCAGCATCCTGCTGCACATGGTGTGCTGCGTCTGGTACTGGAAATGGATGGCGAGGTGATAGAACGCGCTGACCCGCATATCGGGCTTTTGCATCGTGCTACCGAAAAATTAGCCGAAACCAAGCCCTACAACCAAAGCATCGGCTACATGGACAGGCTTGATTATGTGTCGATGATGTGTAATGAGCATGGCTATGTCAGTGCTATAGAAAAACTGCTCGGTATAGAGCCTCCTGAGCGTGCTCAGTACATTCGAGTCATGTTTGACGAAATTACCCGCATACTTAATCACCTGATGTGGTTAGGTACACATGCGCTTGACGTTGGTGCAATGACGGTTTTCCTGTATGCCTTTCGCGAAAGGGAAGACCTGATGGACTGCTATGAAGCCGTTTCCGGTGCGCGTATGCATGCTACCTACTACCGGGTAGGCGGTTTATATCGTGATCTACCTGATCAGATGCCTCAATACGAAGCGACCAGTTGGGTATCCGAAAAAGAAGCTGCCCGCCGTAATGTCAATCGACAAGGTTCACTGCTGGACTTTATTGAAGATTTTACCAACCGTTTTCCGACATACATTGATGAATACGAAACACTGTTGACAGAAAATCGCATCTGGAAGCAACGTACTGTCGGTATCGGCCGCGTCTCTGCGATGCGTGCCAAACAATTGGGCTTTACTGGTCCGATGTTGCGTGGTTCAGGCGTTGCCTGGGATTTGCGTAAGAAACAACCTTATGCGGTTTATGACAAACTCGATTTTGATATTCCTGTCGGACGCAATGGTGATAGTTACGATCGCTATCTGGTTCGTGTTGAAGAGATGCGCCAGTCTAATCGAATCATCAAACAATGCATCGAATGGTTACGTAAAAACAAAGGCCCTGTGATGATTGAAGATCACAAAATTGCACCGCCTAAACGTCAAGCCATGAAAGATGACATGGAAGCATTGATTCATCATTTCAAGCTTTTTACAGAAGGTTATTGTACGCCTGAAGGTGAAGTTTATACGGCTGTGGAAGCGCCTAAAGGCGAATTTGGCAGTTATATCGTTTCCGATGGCGCCAACAAACCCTACCGTTTGAAAATCCGGGCTCCCGGGTTTGCGCATCTTTCTGCCATGGATGAAATGTCCAAAGGACATATGCTGGCAGATGTTGTTGCAATCATCGGAACCATGGATGTCGTATTCGGGGAGATCGATCGCTGATGGGTTACAAAGATCAACCAATGACTACCATCAAACCGATGGTCGACAAAGAATTGCTTTTCTCCGCGGAAGTGCGGGCGCATATCGATAAATGGATCGCCAAGTTTCCCGCAGGCTGGCAGCAGTCTGCCGTCATGGAAGCTTTGCGGGTCGTACAGGATGAAAACGGTGGCTGGCTGACCGAGGAGTTGATGGATAAGGTTGCGGCCTATCTGGATATGGCTCCTATCGCAGTGTATGAAGTTGCCACTTTTTATTCCATGTTTGAACACAAACCGGTTGGTAAACACAAAATCTGCATGTGTACCAACATATCCTGCATGCTGAATGGCTCGGATAAAATTGTTCAGCATCTGGAAAACAAGCTTGATATCAAACTGGGGCAAACCACACGTGATGGCAAATTTACACTTAAGGAAGTCGAGTGTTTAGGCGCTTGTGTCGGTGCACCGATGATGCAGATCGGTCATAAGTACTATGAGAATCTTACTCCTGAGTTGGTGGATTCGATTCTGGATAGTCTGGAGTAAGTATCATGGCAAATGAAGTTTGTTTTCGCAGCTTACATCTCGATCGTTCCTGGTTGCTGGAGACTTATCAGAAAGAGGGTGGTTATCAGGCTTTAACCAAAATCCTTAAGGAAAAAACACCGCCGGAACAAATCATCGAAGAAGTGAAACTTTCCGGTCTTCGTGGACGCGGTGGTGCCGGCTTTCCTACCGGTTTGAAGTGGAGCTTTATTAACCGTGCTGCGCCTGGCGACAAGTATATCGTTTGTAATTCAGACGAGGGTGAACCGGGCACATGCAAGGATCGTGATATTCTGCGGTATAACCCTCATGCGCTGGTTGAAGGCATGATTATTGCCGGTTATGCGATCGGTGCGGTGGCCGGCTACAACTATATTCGTGGTGAATTCTGGGAGCCGTATGAGCGCTTCGAGCAGGCACTTGAAGATGCACGTGCCGCAGGCTTATTAGGCAAAAACATTCTGGGTTCGGGGTTTGACTTCGAACTGCATTCCTACCTTGGCGGTGGTGCCTATATTTGTGGCGAAGAGACGGCATTAATCGAGTCTATCGAAGGCAAAAAAGGCCAGCCACGCTTTAAACCGCCATTTCCTGCCATGTTTGGTTTGTATGGTAAACCTACCATTATCAATAACACTGAAACTTTGGCTTCCATACCGCAGATTCTGACTGCCGGTGGCCAGTGGTTCAAAGACATTGGTGTTGAAAACAGCGGTGGTCCCAAGTTGTTCTCTGTATCCGGCAACGTGAATAAACCGGGTAACTTTGAAGTGCCAATGGGAACGTCTTTTGCTGAATTGCTTGAAATGGCCGGTGGTGTGACTGAAGGTCGCAAACTCAAAGCGGTGATTCCAGGCGGCTCTTCAGCACCGGTCATTCCGGGTGATGTCATGATGGATCTTACCATGGACTATGACTCTATCGCAGGCGCCGGTTCTATGCTGGGTTCAGGTGCTGTTGTCGTGATTGATGATTCACAATGCATGGTAAAACTGCTTGAGCGCATGTCTTATTTTTATTATGAGGAATCCTGTGGTCAGTGCACGCCTTGCCGTGAAGGTACCGGCTGGCTACATCGCGTTGTAAGCCGAATTGAAAATGGCAAAGGACTGCAAAGTGATCTTGATCTGCTTGATGATGTCGCCGACAAAATTGCCGGTAAGACCATCTGTGCCTTAGGTGATGCGGCAGCTATGCCGGTTGCCGGGATGCTCAAACATTTTCGTGATGAATTCCAATATCACATCGATAACAAACGTTGCCTGGTGGATGCCGGCTGATCCTGGTCGGGCTAGACGAGAAGAGAATTTCAAAAATGACAGATAGCACCATTACCATTGAAGTTGACGGCCAGACGCTTGAAGCCAAGCCCGGTCAGATGCTTATTGAAGTGACTGATGCTGCCGGTATCAGCGTGCCGCGCTTCTGTTATCACGATAAACTATCGATTGCGGCGAACTGCCGTATGTGCCTTGTTGATGTTGAGAAGGCACCCAAACCTTTACCTGCCTGTGCAACGCCTTGCACAGATGGCATGAAAGTTCATACCCAATCACCGCGCGCCCTGGCTGCCCAGAAAGGCACGATGGAGTTTTTGCTGATCAACCATCCACTCGACTGTCCGATCTGTGATCAGGGCGGTGAATGTGAATTGCAGGATGTCGCACTGGGCTACGGTGGTGATGTTTCACGTTTTTCCGAAGGCAAACGTGTGGTTACCGATCCTGATCTTGGTTCTTTGGTCGCTACTGACATGACGCGTTGTATCCACTGTACCCGTTGCGTACGTTTTGGCGCGGAAATAGCCGGCATTCGTGAAATGGGTGCTACCGGTCGCGGCGAACACATGAAGATCGGCACCTATGTCAAATCGACTGTCGATTCTGAGTTATCGGGTAACATCATTGATATCTGTCCCGTCGGTGCATTAACCTCTAAACCGGCCCGTTATCAGGCTCGTGCGTGGGAATTGACTCAGTCTGCCGGTATTGCTGCTCATGATTCTGTGGGCTCGAACATTTTTTTCCATGTTCGCCGTAATCAGATCATTCGCGTTGTGCCACGGACCAACGAAGCCGTCAACGAATGCTGGATTTCTGATCGTGACCGCTTCAGTTATCAGGGTATTTATGCCGATGACCGTCTAGCAGAACCCATGCTGAAAAGCGATGGTAAATGGAAAACGGTTTCCTGGGATGAAGCGCTTGAAGCTGCGGCGGCCTCGTTAAAAGCTTGTGGCAGCAGTATCGGTACCTTGGTTTCTCCAAATTCCACGCTCGAAGAAATGTATCTTGCTCAGAAGCTGACACGTGCCCTGGGCAGTGCCAATGTTGATCATCGCTTACAGCAGTCTGATTGCAGAAATGCAGAAGCCGATCCGATACTTCCCTGGCTGGGACAATCGATTGCACAACTGGAAAATAACCAGGCCACGCTTTTGTTTGGTTCTAATATTCGTAAGGATCAGCCTCTTTTAGGCTTGCGTTTACGCAAAGCTGTGATGGCCGGTAATCAGGTTATGGCAATCAACCCGGTTGACTATGACTTTAACTTCGAACAAAGCCAGAGCATTATATCCAAGCCTTCTGCAATGCTTGGTGATTTAGCTGCTGTTGCCAGGGCTGCTGCAGTTTGCGTTGATGGATTACAAGCTATTGTCGATGCTGCTGTGGTCACCGCAACGCATCAGCAGATAGCTGATAATCTGAAAAATGCACAATCTGCGACAGTGCTGTTAGGAAACCTAGCGCAATCGCATCCTGACTTTAGTTTGATCAGAGCGATTGCTGATGCTTTGTGTACGCAAACCGGAGCGGTTTTAGGCTTGATTTCCCCAGCTGCCAATAGTGCAGGTGGATGGGCTTCCGGCACTGTTCCTCATCGTCTACCCGGTGGCGAAAATGCCTCTCAAGCCGGACTTTGTGCGCAACAAATGTTAACACAACAGCAAGCCGGTTATTTGCTGGTCAATGTTGAACCGGAGTGTGATCTTTTAGATATCAATCTGGCTACAGAAAAATTATCCAAAGCCAAAACCATCGCACTGACGTCTTTCAAGTCGGCTCTTTTAATGGAAACGGCCGATATCTTATTGCCGGTTGGAACCTTCGCTGAAACCTCTGGCAGTTATCTGAATACTCAGGCCGAACTGCAGTCTTTCGGTGGTTGTATCACCCCATTGGGTGATGCGCGTCCTGCCTGGAAAGTGCTGCGTGTTCTTGGCAACATGACGGATTGTGAAGGTTTCGATTATCAGTCTTCTCAGGATGTTGTTGATGAACTGCTTCAAGCCGGAGAAATCAACGCTGATAACAGTTTGCGTTGTGCCAGTCATGGCGAAGCTGAATTGACCGATTCTGCTCTCGAACGTGTCGGCGATAGCGCTATCTACAGTTCAGATTCCCTGGTCAGACGTTCTGCTGCTTTGCAACACACGACAGATGCCTGGGGTGACTGCATCCGTATTAGTGAATCAACGGCGACTGATAATGCGGTCAATCATGGCGATGCGGTTGCTATTGCTAGCGCAGGAAGTGATGCAGAAGCCATGATGTCTACCGTTGTAATTGATAATCGTGTTCCTGCAGGTGCTGTCTGGCTGCCGGCTGCTGTGAGCGGAACGCATAACCTGACTCGTCTTTTCGGCGAATTGACCTTGACTAAAGGCTAATGAGCATGGATTTCATCCTGGAACTTTGGCAAACCATTAACCGCGATCTTCCGATCCTTGGCATCATGATGAAAATCGTCGCTATTGTTGCACCGATTATGCTTATGGTTGCTTATTTCACCTATGCCGAGCGTAAATTTATCGGTTATATGCAGATTCGACTCGGGCCTAACCGTGTGGGTCCTAAAGGTTGGTTGCAGCCGATAGCCGATGCTGTAAAGCTGATGTTTAAGGAAATTGTCATACCTACCGGTGCCAACAAATTTCTTTTTCTGATTGCGCCGTTACTGGCTCTAGGACCTGCTTTGGCAGCCTGGGCAGTTTTCCCTTTCTCTGAAGACATGGTTTTAGCGGACATCAATGCCGGCCTGTTATATGTTCTGGCTTTAACCTCGGTCGGGGTTTATGGTGTGATCATTGCCGGTTGGGCATCAAACTCGAAATATGCTTTTCTCGGCTCTATGCGTTCTGCAGCGCAGATTGTTGCTTATGAGATTGCTATGGGTTTTGCACTGGTTGGCGTGCTGGTGGCGGCCGGTAGTCTGAATCTTGGTGAGATTGTCAAAGGCCAGCAGGGCGGCTTTTTTCACTGGTACTGGTTGCCTTTATTTCCTTTGTTCATCATTTACTGGATATCCGCAGTAGCCGAAACCAACCGGGCGCCTTTTGACGTCGCCGAGGGTGAGTCGGAAATTGTAGCCGGTTTCCATGTTGATTATTCAGGCATGGCATTCGCGGTATTTTTCCTTGCAGAATATGCCAACATGATTCTGGTAGCCGCTTTGTCTGCGCTGATGTTTATGGGCGGTTGGTTAAGTCCGTTTGAAGGTACCTTCATGGAAAGCTGGTTTGCCTGGGTTCCCGGTATTATCTGGCTTTTCATTAAAACGGCGTTTTTTGGTTACCTGTTTCTCTGGTTCCGTGCGACTTTCCCCCGTTATCGTTATGACCAGATTATGCGTCTGGGATGGAAAGTATTTATTCCGATTACCATTGTCTGGATCATGGTAGTTGGCCTTGCCGTTGTCTATGAATTACCCTGGTGGTTTGACAAATGATCAGTACTTTCAAGAACTATTTCAAAAGCCTGTTCCTGCTTGAACTGTTGCGTGGCATGAGCCTTACCGGGCGCTATCTTTTTGCCCGCAAAATAACGGTTCAGTATCCGGAAGAGAAAGCACCGCAATCTCCGCGTTTCAGAGGTTTGCATGCCTTGCGTCGTTATCCTAATGGTGAGGAACGTTGTATTGCCTGTAAGCTTTGTGAAGCGGTTTGTCCTGCATTGGCAATTACCATTGAAGCTGAACCGCGTGATGACGGTTCGCGTCGCACCACACGATATGACATTGACCTGTTCAAATGCATTTTCTGTGGCTTTTGCGAAGAATCCTGTCCTGTCGATTCCATTGTCGAGACCCGTCATTACGAGTATCACTTTGAAAATCGCGGCGAAAATATTATGACCAAACAAAAGCTGCTGGACATTGGTGATCGTTTCGAAGCCCAACTGGCCGCAGACCGTCAGGCGCAATCAGCTTATCGCTGATCGATGACGGCTAGGGAGATTTTGCATGACTTTTGAAAAAATTCTTTTTTACGGCTTTGCTGCCATCGTGGTGTTTGCCGCGACTATGGTCATCACCCGTAAAAACCCGGTTCACTCTGCCTTGTTTCTGGTACTGGCATTTTTTGCAAGTGCCGGTATCTGGATGTTGGCAGAAGCGGAATTTCTCGCTATTGCGCTGGTGCTTGTCTACGTCGGTGCAGTCATGGTTCTGTTCCTGTTTGTGGTCATGATGCTTGATATTGACGTGGCAACCTTCAAAGCCAGCATGATTCGTTATTTGCCCATTGGTATCGTCGTGGCGATCGTTATGCTGGCACAACTGGTCTTGATCGTAGGGCCGGAAAACTTTGGTCTCGACAAATTTGCCGCACCGGCAAGACATGCGGCTGATTACAGCAATACCGAAGAACTCGGTGTCATGCTTTATACCGTTTACATGTATCCATTCGAACTGGCTGCTGTGATATTGCTGGTAGGCATTGTTGCTGCTATCAGTCTGACCCACAGACGTCGTCTCGAAACCAAATACCAGAATCCATCTCAGCAGGTGACAGTCACTAAAGCGGATCGCCTCAAAGTGATAAAAATGGATTCCGAAGACAAGATGGAGCTCAAATGATTGCCTTATCTGATTACCTGATTCTTGGTGCCATCTTATTTTCTCTAAGTATTGCCGGCATCTTTATCAATCGTAAAAATGTCATCATTCTGCTGATGTGCGTCGAGCTTATGCTGCTGGCTGTGAATATGAACTTTATTGCCTTCTCCCATTTTCTTGGCGACGCGGCAGGTCAGGTTTTTGTCTTCTTTATCCTGACAGTAGCTGCTGCAGAAGCAGCTATTGGTCTGGCTATTCTGGTTGTGTTGTTCCGTAATAAACGCTCCATTGATGTCGACGATCTGGATGTTCTGAAAGGTTAATCGGCAAGAGATACAGGAATCACGATGGAAAATATTTATCTGACAATTGTTCTTTCACCTTTAATCGGTGCCATTATCGCGGGTCTGTGGCGCAATCAGGTCGGTCGCGAGGGTGCTCACTGGGTCACTATTATCGGTGTAGCTGTTTCATGTTTTCTCTCTATGTATGTCATCAAGGCTCATGTCTTTGACGGACTGGCTGATTTTAACGGTGCGGTTTATACCTGGATGGTCAGTGAAGGCATACGCTTTGAAGTCGGTTTCCTGGTCGACAACCTCACAGCTATGATGATGGGCGTAGTGACCTTTGTATCGCTGATGGTTCATATCTACACCGTTGGTTACATGGCCGATGAAGACGGCTATCAACGCTTCTTCAGTTATATCGCGTTGTTTACGTTTTCGATGTTGATGCTGGTGATGTCTAACAACTTTCTGCAGTTATTCTTCGGTTGGGAAGCGGTAGGTCTGGTTTCTTATCTGCTGATTGGTTTTTACTTCAAAAAAGAATCAGCGATTTTTGCCAACATGAAAGCATTTCTGGTTAACCGCGTCGGTGACTTTGGCTTCCTTTTGGGTATCGCTGCAGTCGCTATGTATTTCGGCTCCATGGACTATAAAGAAGTTTTCGCCAAAGCTCCTGAACTGGCAGATACACAAATTAACATCTGGGGTGATACCAGCTGGTCGTTGATGACGGTGATCGGTATCCTGTTGTTTATCGGCGCTATGGGTAAGTCGGCACAGGTTCCGCTTCATGTCTGGTTACCTGATTCGATGGAAGGTCCGACACCCATATCAGCTTTGATTCATGCTGCAACAATGGTTACTGCCGGTGTTTTCATGGTGGCGAGAATGTCACCGCTTTATGAATTTTCTGAGACGGCCTTAAGCTTTGTGTTGATCATTGGCGCTACCACGGCTTTCTTTACCGGACTGATTGGCATTATCCAAAACGATATTAAACGTGTCGTCGCTTATTCAACTTTGTCTCAGCTAGGTTACATGGTCGTCGCTTTAGGTGTTTCGGCTTATGCCGCAGGCCTGTTTCATCTGATGACCCATGCTTTCTTCAAAGCCCTGTTATTCCTGGCAGCAGGTTCCGTTATTATCGGTATGCATCATGATCAGGATATTCGCAATATGGGTGGCATGCGCAAGTATATGCCTGTCACTTACTGGACCTCGTTACTAGGATCTCTGGCATTGATCGGCTTTCCGGGCTTTTCCGGTTTCTTCTCTAAAGATGCCATTATCGAAGCGGTGCATCATTCGACAATAACAGGTGCCGGCTATGCCTATGTGATGGTTGTTGCCGGTGTGTTTGTGACAGCTTTTTACAGCTTCAGAATGTTTTTCCTGGTGTTTCATGGTCAGGGACCGCGTCATTTCGATCCTCATCATCATGCAGACCCGGATGACGTAGATGGCGATGCCGAGTCTCACACCGAACATCATGATGATCATGCGCCAAAACCTCATGAGTCTCCATGGGTTGTGACATTGCCACTGGTATTACTGGCTATCCCGTCGGTGGTCATCGGTTATCTGACGGTAGGTGATGTTGTGTTTGGTGATTTCTTTGACGGTATTTTATACGTCAAACCTGAACATGATGTGTTAGCGGCTTTAGGCGCCAATTATCACGGTGAAATTGGTTTCATTATGCACGGTATTACCGGTCTGCCGTTTATTCTTGCGATGTCAGGCCTGTTTGCTGCCTGGTTTATTTATATGAAAAAACCGGCCATTGCCGAAGCTGCCAAGCAACGTTTGGCGTTTATTTACAATATTCTTGATCGCAAATACGGTTTTGATGAGTTCAATAACATCTTCTTTGCTGCAGGCAGTCGTGGAATAGGGCATGTTCTGTGGAAAGCAGGCGATCGTTTTCTTATTGACGGACTTATTGTTAATGGTTCTGCAAAAGCTGTCGGCTGGTTCTCTGGTATCGTCCGTCATCTGCAAACCGGGTATCTGTATCATTATGCGTTTGCAATGATCATAGGCATGATTGGCTTGTTGATCACTTTCGTCGTGATCTGAAGAACCATTTAGCGAATAAATATATAAAACGGGTAGATTTTTCATGAGTGCAGATTGGCCAATTTTGAGTCTAACCATCTGGCTGCCGATTATCGGTGGCTTGCTGGTTCTTGGCAGTGGAGACAAGTCTCCAAATGTATCCCGCTGGCTGGCTTTATTCGTCGCGGTAGCCACTTTTCTGGCCAGTTTGCCTCTGTATAGCGGATTTGACGCCAGTACGGCACAGATGCAGTTTGTCGAAAAAGTCTCCTGGATACCGTCCTTTGATGTTTACTACTCACTGGGAGTTGATGGCATTTCCATGCCGTTGATTCTGCTGACGACCTTTATTTCTATTCTAGTGATTATCGCCGGCTGGGAAGTGATTCAATACAAACCTTCCCAATACATGGCGGCTTTCCTGATTATGGAAGGTGTCATGGTTGGTGTGTTTGCTGCACTGGATGCGATGCTTTTTTATGTTTTCTGGGAAGCTATGCTGATTCCGATGTTCCTGATTATCGGCATCTGGGGTGGGCCAAACCGGGTCTATGCGACGATCAAGTTCTTCCTGTATACCTTTCTCGGTTCGGTGTTCATGCTGGTAGCTCTGATCTATATGTATTTCAAATCAGGCAGTATGGATATCCTGGCTTTCCATAGTCTACAGCTAAACTTGTTTGAACAGATTCTGATCTTTATTGCTTTCCTATTGGCGTTTGCCGTCAAGGTACCTATGTGGCCTGTGCATACCTGGCTTCCGGATGCTCACGTTGAGGCTCCTACAGGAGGGTCTGTCATTCTGGCGGCTATCATGCTGAAAATAGGTGGCTATGGTTTCCTGCGTTTCAGTCTGCCGATTACCCCTGATGCCAGTAATGAACTCGACTGGATGATTATTCTGATGTCACTGGTAGCTGTGGTTTACATTGGTTTCGTCGCACTGGTTCAGTCTGACATGAAAAAGCTGGTGGCTTATTCATCTATTGCACACATGGGTTTTGTGACTTTGGGTTTTTTCATTGTCTTTACCATTGCCAGACAGTCAGGCAGCGGTGCCGAAATGGGCATGCAGGGTGGCATGGTGCAGATGGTCTCACATGGTTTTATTTCAGCCGCCATGTTCCTTTGTATCGGTGTCCTTTATGACCGTTTGCATTCGCGTGAAATCAGCACCTACGGTGGTGTTGTCAATTACATGCCATGGTTTGCTTTTTTCATGGTGTTTTTTGCGATGTCCAATGCCGGTCTGCCGGGCACGTCCGGTTTCGTTGGTGAATTTATGGTCATTCTTGCCAGTTTCCGGGCGGATTTCTGGTATGCATTCCTGGCTGCTACCACTCTGATTATCGGTGCCGCATACACGCTCTGGATGGTCAAGCGTGTTGTCTTTGGCGAGGTAACCAACGAAAAAGTTGCCACCCTGACTGATATAAACAAGCGTGAATTTCTGGTTCTGGGATCGCTGGCAGTGGCCGTTTTGATTCTGGGTTTGTGGCCGGCGCCGTTGATAGATGTCATGGCTGTTTCCATAGAAAACCTGATTAAACATATATCTGTTTCCAAGCTCTGATGCTGGATTACTGAGAAGTTAACCATGATGAATTTTGATTTTAACAGTCTTGTTCCGCTGATGCCGGAAATAGTTCTGCTTACCGGTCTGTCTATTGTGCTGGTGATCGATCTGTTTCTGTCTCAGGATAAACGTATCATCACCTATAGTCTGGCGCAGTTATCTTTACTGGCGACTATTGCAGCCGTTGTGATGGTTGGCGGTTCGCATACAGATCTGGTTTTTGATGCTAATTACATACGCGATCCGATGTCCGATGTTTTGAAAATCGCCACATTGGTTATTTCTATCGCAATGCTGGTTTATGCTAAAGAGTTCCTGCAACGCCATGAGATGTTTAAAGGTGATTTTATCATTCTGACTTTATTTGCCGTATTCGGCATGTTGGTAATGATTTCAGCGGGCAGTTTTCTGTCGCTTTACCTGGGACTTGAGTTGCTAGCACTCAGTATGTATGCGCTGGTCGCATTCGATCATGAAAAGTCCAATGGTGCTGAAGCCGCGATGAAGTATTTTGTGCTTGGTGCGCTGGCCTCCGGTTTACTGCTATACGGCATTTCAATGATCTATGGCGCAACGGGCGCACTGGATTTTGCCTCGGTAAGTCAAGCTGTAGCATCCGCTGAGCAGAATAATCTGATTCTGGTGTTTGGTCTTGTGTTCCTGATTATTGGTATTGCTTTTAAATTCGGTGCTGTGCCTTTTCATATGTGGGTTCCTGATGTCTATCAGGGTGCTCCAACCGCAGTGACACTGTTTATAGGCAGTGTGCCTAAAATCGCCGCTTTTGCTTTAACCATGCGTATTCTGGTTGATGGTCTTTCTGCCTTACATGCCGATTGGCAGGGCATGCTGGTCATTCTGGCTGTCTTATCGATGGCGGTCGGTAACATTATTGCCATCGCCCAGACTAACCTGCGTCGTATGCTGGCTTACTCGACCATCTCTCATGTCGGATTTATTTTTCTGGGCATCCTTGCCGGCACTTCAGAGGGTTATGCCGCCTCCATGTTTTACGCAATTGTCTATTCGGTGATGGCCATGGGCGGCTTTGGCATGATTGTGCTCATGAGTCGCAAAGGTTTTGAAGCTGACAATATTGAGGATCTTAAGGGTTTAAATCAGCGTAATCCCTGGTATGCCGGCATGATGATGTTGATCATGTTTTCGATGGCCGGTGTTCCGCCGACAGTGGGTTTCTTTGCAAAATTGTTCGTTTTAGATGCCGTTATCAGCGTTGATCTGGTCTGGTTAGCCTTGGTGGCAGTTGCCTTTTCGATTATTGGCGCCTTCTACTATCTACGGGTGGTCAAGACGATTTACTTCGATCAGCCTGAAGATGAGACACCACTGGTGGCCTCGACAGATACGCAGATCATTTTTTCGTTGAACGGTTTGACAATGTTGGCGCTTGGCCTGTTTCCGGCATCATTGATGACGGTGTGCAGTGTCGCTATTGGATAAATAAAGCCCGGTGAGCCCGGGCTTTTTTGTGTCTGATTACAACGGTGTGTAATCAAACTTCTGTCCACCAAGACTGATGTCGTACATCAGACCGCCTTTGACAATTGTAAAAGTTGCCATACCTTTGTAATACTTGCCTGTTGTTGTGGCATTGTTTTTTCCGCCACTGGCTGTTGCAGAATGGCCGGTAGTTGATCCCTTGGCCGTTGCTGCAGCAGTAATGACTACTGCCTCGGCTTGCGCACCAAACTCAAAATCTCCGCTGCTGAATTCGTTAAATGCGCGTTGATCTTTGAAAAAAATGATCTGACTGAAACCCTGTCCACCAAACTGTAAGCCAATCGTAGCCTGCTTCATTTCGGTATTACCGATATGCTTTCCGCCAACATAAACGCGGCCCTCACCATAAGCACCGCCTATAAATAATCCGGCTTTTCCGATTGTCGGGAAAATGGCATAGCCGTAACTGTTATTAAAGAAGTCCGCACTCTCGCCGGCATCGATAAACATTTTTTTTGTATCCGCATATTCATCAGCGAATAGTGGTTGGCTGACAATCAATAGAAGCAGAGAAGCCAATAGTGAATAAAAAATTTTTTTCATGATTAATCCTTAGGTTTTGCTCAAGCGAAAGTCTTGATAGGGTTATGCTAACGTATTGGTTGGCTTAACGGTAGAAGGGCTTATTTATGAATGATCAACGAAATGCTTTGCGCTTATTATTGTTTACTCTGATGTTGGCTTTTGCATCGTCTGTGACTGCTGTCTCATTGAAACTTGAAGGAGAAGCAGTACAGGGTGGTTTAATTGTTGGTACGACACTTCCCGACAGTAAGGTGATGCATGACGGTGAGGCTGTGCGTGTTTCACGCAGCGGCGTGTTTGTGATTGGTTTTAATCGTGATAATCCACCGCAATCAAAACTGCAGGTTACTTTGCCGGACGGTTCTATGGTCACCAGAGACCTGAAAGTACGTCAGCGTAGTTATGATGTGCAACGTATTGATGGCTTGCCTCCATCCAAGGTCACCCCAAAAAGCGAAGAGGTGCTGGCGCGTATCAAAAGAGAAACCATCATGGTCAAAGAGGCCCGTAAACTCGATGATGAGCGTTTGGATTTTTTAGCCGGATTTGACTGGCCTTTAAGTGGTCCGATTACTGGTGTCTATGGCAGTCAGCGGGTTTTAAATGGTATTCCGAAAAGACCTCATTACGGGGTTGATGTTGCCGCGCCGGTAGGAACGCCTGTCGTTGCACCTGCTGATGGCATTATTACGGTGGCGCATCCGGATATGTATTATTCGGGTGGCACTTTGCTTATCGATCATGGCCATGGCGTATCCTCGGCTTTTTTGCATCTCAACAAGGTACTGGTCAGTGTTGGTCAATCGGTCAAACGGGGTGAAGTTGTTGCCGAAGTGGGTTCAAAAGGTCGCAGTAGTGGCCCGCATCTGGATTGGCGAATCAATCTGTTTGATAAACGTCTGGATCCGCAAATTTTTGCCAAACCTATGAAATCAGATGCAAAAACCGCGGCAAATTGATTGGGAAATTTCTTAGTGCCTGAGTTAAGATAACAGTCTTTAGTTTATCTGCGATCTAATTTGGGATTCACAATGACAACAATCCGCAAGTCTTTACTGGCTACCGCTGTCACTTTTTCGTTAGTCACGACAGCAACAGCCGAAAATTTGATTGAACTTTATGATCTGGCTCTTAAAGAAGACCGTGCCTATCAGGCGGCGATTGCCAGTAATAAATCAGTCAAAGTTGGAGAAGAAATTGCGGATGCGCTTTATTTGCCGAATATTTCATTCTCTGCAGATACCTTTGCGACTGATTTCAACACCAATTCTGCAGAAATCGCTACACAATCAGACGAAAGTTTTACCTCTAGCAGCGGCAGTTTGAATATTGCTCAGCCGCTTTATAACCGGGATATATCTATTGGTGCGGATATCTCCAAAGGTCAATCTCGCAAGTCAGACGCCGAACTGGATGCCTCTGATCAGGATTTGATCATCCGCCTGGCAACGGCTTATTTTAATGTGCTGGCGGCTGAAGATACTTTAGGCTTTGCCGGTGCCGACAAAAAAGCCATTGCCCGTCAGTTGGATCAGGCTCAGCAGCGTTTTGATGTCGGTTTGATTGCGATTACCGCAGTACATGAAGCGCAAGCTTCTTATGACCAATCAGTTGCTACAGAAATCAGAGCGCAGAATGCTCTTGATGCCGCCCGTGAAGCATTACGCGAAATCATTGGTGAAAATGATCTGTCTTTGGATGTGCTTTCGGATCGATTAATACTGGAAATGCCTAATCCACAAAGCCTTGAAGAGTGGTCCTCTATGGCCATGGCACAAAACCCCAATATTCAGGCCGCTCGCGAGGCCGTTGACCTGGCTCTGAAAAAAATTGAGTTGCAGCGCAATGGTCATTATCCAACTCTTGATTTAATAGTCGATGCAACAACTAATAATTACTCTAATTCAGCT
>Ga0181576_10001641_pt1 | contig 17051 bp, 14 predicted proteins | sample 101ome_22_FD_132464 | JGI IMG/M metagenome (GOLD analysis project Ga0181576, IMG submission 132464) | Coastal salt marsh microbial communities from the Groves Creek Marsh, Skidaway Island, Georgia - 101412BT metaG (megahit assembly) | ecosystem: Environmental > Aquatic > Marine > Intertidal... | reverse complement strand
GTGACCGCGATCAAGAGCCAGACATTCCAAAGAGTACGTACCGCATGTACTCGTTCGACACGTTGCCCTACGTTGCCAAAGTGCGACAAGGCTTTGATACGTTGGCCCGTCGCACCGAGATACGGTCCTTAGAGAACATGATGGCCGAAGCAAGCGTGTACTACGACAATACGTGCGGCATTGGGTACCATGGCGACGACGAGCGGCCCAATACCCCGGTCATTGGTGTCAACATGGGCGAGTCTCGCTTCCTTACCTTCCGATCGTTCTTTCGGCACCGTTTCCTCGGAGAAGAAATTCGACTGCAATTAAACACAGGGGACATGTACTTCCTCTCGGAAGAGGCAGTCGGCGTGGGATGGATACGAGATTCCTACCGACGCGTCATCTTCCGTCATCGAGCCGGCTCCGAACGGTTTCTGACCAAGCATGACGTTGAGATGGTGAAGCGGGAGAAGAAAAAAGACGTGATTGCCGAACGCAAACGCAAAGAACAGAAAGTGCGCGCGGAAAAGGCCATGGCACTCAAACGTGAAGCCAAGGAAGAACGGATGGAATTGACACGCAAACGAAAAGAATGCCATGAACGTTCCGACAAACGTCACAAGATTCTAACGCAGGCTGCAAAGGTCGGCGCAAGTGATCACTACTTTTACGAGTGGCTGCAACTCAGTGACATCCCACGGCACCAAAAATTGTACATCGTATGGACCAACGACGCATTGAAACAAGCGGCACTGGATGCCGAGAATGGACAGACCATCGATGCTACCATTCGGGAGCAACATCCGCACATTCAACGCTACGGACAGCGAGGGTGGGACGCTGCGCACGAGGACTTTGAAGATGTGGTAGAGGAATACCATGTGAAAAAGCAACGGGTTCCGGACGAGATCGTGACGGGAGACACGGTGACGCTTTCACCCGGCGACGATTTCGATGACATATGAGGCTTACCATGGTATTATATATATGTATGTACATCGAGTAATATAATGAATGTAGTATTGTTACTTACGTTTCAGACTGCGTCAGATGTCCTACGCTGTCGTCGACTCCTCGGCACAGTACCAGGGGATTACCCAGGGTGCAAGGGTATGACGTTCTTTCAGCATGAGACACAGATGGTCGTCTCGATGCAGTGGTCCTCCACCCATGCGTACAGTACATGGGTGCAATCGGTCTATTCTGGGTGCATTGCAAGTCTTGCACTCAACATGAAGCTCTTCACAGCATTGCAATAAAAAGGAAGTGCGGTCGACGAAATCACGCACAAGTGGAGGGATGGACATCCATGCTGTGACCATATATCAAAGGCCACTGTGCCGACGACCGACACTCCATGCTGTGACTATGTATTCCATCGGACACATTGATTAAAAAATATTTTGCCGCCAAAATGTACAAAAGTTCCAATGCTGTGTCCATATATATTGACCAGAGACGTGCAGGCAAATTTGGGTACGACACGCCAAATTCAATTTCTGTGGACCGTATTTCTCCTGCCTCACATGACCATGCCATGGTACTGTACTGCATGTACGCCGCATGGTTACGTGCACACCTCCCATGCATGGCCATCGACACCCTCCTCTCCCATCACGTCTAACATCACACCCAACCCATACGTTCAACCGTGTCAACCCAAACAGGATCAATCACTTTTTTACATCATTCAGTTTCTTTATTTCTTCCACTTTTTTTTACAAAGATGGTCAAAGGTCATGCAAAACAAGGCAAGGGATTGTCAGTCTCCAATATCGTCGAAGGTCAAAGACGTCGAAACGTCAAGGCACCGACACGATTCACCTCTGAGGCTGTCTTTCGCAGCTCGCAGCGGGAAAACCGAACGTGTGATTCCGTCGCGCGGAAAGCAGTGAAGCGATTTTATGCGCAGTACAAAGAGGAACGGGTGGAGCGCCAAGTCACAGACACGGTCGTCGTCACAGACAAACTTGTTCCTAACATCAAACAACGCTTTCTTGACTTTTGTCATCCAAAGCGAGTCAACCGTAACTACGTGTGGAAAGGGAGAAACATGTGCTTGCACGTCCGAAAAAAAGACGTGACGTACGTCCGAACTTGGTACAAACGAAAAACGTTACCGGGTCACATGAAACCATTCTCTGCCAAAGATCGAGCCGAACAGTTAAAGCTTATTGAGAAAAAGATCTTGTTGTTGAAAGAAAACCTCAAAACGCCCGATCTTCATTATCCGGGCACTTTACGCGGCGACGCAGAGGCAGAGGTGAAAGCACTCGTACGTTACCGAAAACGCGTGGTCGAAAACCAACCCATGCAAGAGTGCTTGGATGAGATTCTTCAACGACACGGCTGCAAGCTAGACTCGCGGATCAATCTGACTACATATCGAAAAAAAGGACAAGACGGCGAAGTGACCGTCGAGTGCTTTCACGAATTGGCGCAACTTTGTTTAGCACGAGTGGTACTGATCGAGTTCTTACCAGAATATCAGACAATCACCGACATGGAGGCGGAGGCGCCAACCAAACAACTCGTTCCTGACAACGAAGAATGGAAGCATGCAAAGGACGACGTCCAGCGGTTGTTTGAAGACTTTCTGAAACTCGTCGGCGAAATGGAGTCGAATGACGAAACACAGAGAAGTGCAGCGGTCAAATTACAAAGCGAACTGGAGGACCAGCTCAAAGCACGTGGGTTTGGACACATGTACGAGAGCGAAGATGTCGATCTGGACCTGTACACTTTCACTCAGGTCCAGGCGTTGCAGAACATCTTGGTCCCGTTAAGCAATCGGTTGAAAACAGAATACAGAAAGATACAGGCACCAAAGGCACCCGTCATCGTTAAAACGCCGCCTCCGCCCGTTGAGACGGAAGCCGAACGTCGACGAAAAGCAGAAGAACGGTACCAACGTCAACTACAGAAAGTCAAAGCATGCAAGGCCCTCGGTAAACGATGCCGCCCGGCCATCCGCCCCGTCTATCATACGACACGAGAAGAACGCATGGACAAACGCGACACCATGCGCTTTGAGGAACAAGTCAAGGCACGCAAGCGGCAAAAGAAAGAAGAAGCGGCCAACAAAACGTCCGAAGAACTGCTGGAGGACTTTTTCATCGGCGAGGACGACAGCGACGAGTCCGATGACGATAGCGACCCCACGGCGTGTCACGTTGTGAAGCCGAACCGACCGTTTGTCTTTCCTACGACGGCCGAGAAAAGTGTCGAGGAAGCGTTCCGAGTCTTTTGTCCAGACCCGTCGAGCCCTTAGCCGTCCACGCACATCCACAGCACGACCGGCAACAATGCAAATGGAAGAAGCAGCAAAAATTGCGAGTACCCATCATACACAATAAAGTCAGTCAGCTTTTCATACGAATAAATATTGTCAATGGCACGCTCAATCAATGTATTGTAAATCCTCTGATAACTATCGCAATGACCCAAATTGGAATTGTACGTCACGATTGAATCGTAGTGGGATCGTTCGTGCACCGACAGTTCCAACATCGACAGCGTCATCTTCCATTTATCCTTGTACGTGTACAAATCCATGCCGTCGAGGTCGTGCAAACGAATCCAAAACGCGATAAACTCGCCACTCTGCGTGTACATCCCCTTCGTGTACGCCTTCGCGTGGTCGCGTATGATTCCTATCGAATAGTGATGTGGCAACTTGTAATTAGACGACTCGATCATGCTCGCGTACAGTGAGAGCAGCTTCACGTCTCGCTCCGACGGAATGTACTCGTCGCACGTAGTCGTGTAATTGAAACATTCCACGAGCACGCTCTCCTTCAAACCCATGCGAGCACGGTTCAACGAGTACACCGGAATAGGAACGTGCCACGTTGTAAACTTTACCATGCCACTGAACGCATTGGAGTACGGGCTCGTATCGACGTACTCGATCGTATTGTACGACTCCATCAACTCTGGACGAATCATGTAACGGGCGTCGCACGGAGACTGCCACAAGAACAAGAAGAAGACGCACATGAGCGCCATCGACATTTTGATACACGTTACTAAAACACTACCTAAACGCTATATATAGACCGTAAAACTTAATCGATCCATGGGCAAAGGGACGAGGATCTATGGCTCCAAAAAAGGAAAACTCTTTGCCTTTTTCCCAGAAGGAAAGACCAGCTTGCGCAAAGTTCGCGTTCAGTACTACGTCACCGCCGACACCATCGAATCCATCGAAGGACATCGTCTCCACGCCACACAGCCGAAAGAATGGACCTTCTACGTTGGTGACGTCCCTTATGTGATTCGCGAGTCGAAAAAACTACGCATGAAACTCTATCTCAACGGTGATGCCAACGCAACAGGCATGCGCATCGCCGGCGTATGGAACATTCCCGCCTTGCACAAACGTCCCGAGAAAATCAAACGCAACGTCCATCGGTGGGACTTTGAAGCCGACAAAGAAAAACAAAAACAACTCGACAAGTACGATTTTGTACCTATATGGCGACTAAAAGACCGCAGCTTGGCCGCCGCCGAACAGCCCACCTTGGTCATCCTTTAAGGTTTTTGTGCACGGATACTCTGGTTTCCCCAACCGTGCGTTCACGACATTATGAAACTTGCATACACTCCACGCCGACAACGTCATCGGCTCTTCTTCCAACGTTTCGATCATATGGGCACGGCACACGTCGCATGGGTACAATATTTTCAGTGCGTCGATCAAGGACGCGAACGCACGTGACTTGGCGGCCGTCGGGGCGTTGTACTTTGCAATCGCATGCAGCAAATACCACGTGCTACGCCCCAACTCTTCTCGCTCGCTGCACGATTCCGGACAGGTACAGATGCTGTGGTCCTCGGCGCCGATCACCAGACCGACCATCCACAAAATGATAAGTAGACTACGGTACATACTAACAGGTTAGTGTACAGTATTTTATACGTACAAATTTACTTAGCCACTCACTTCCCGATAGCTTCGTTTCGGGCCACAGCATCGCTCCACGCACGCACACGTATCCAAATAGCAACGTATGATAGGACGAATCACACACATACACAATGCTAAGCCTCCGACAATGTACATGGCGATCTCAGCATTCTTCGTAAAGTCGACCATGTCCATTTTACCTAATATCGTCGAGCGCAACGGTTCCATTTCGTCATCAGGTGATGTCGCTTTTATACTATCAAACATCCGCTTTCTTTACGAAACGACTTCGCCGTATAGACGGTTTCCGAACTGCCCTTCTTTGCATAATTGACCGCTAAATGGTATGCGTCCATCGTGCCGTCGCCCGTCATGGCCGAACATTCACAGTACACGATCCGAGACATACTGTGTGAGTTGATGTATCCCATGACCTCTTGCTTGTACACCACACGCGACGAATGCTTGTCAATCTGGTTCCCCACCAGCACGACCGGAAAACGTGCGCCGTTCGTCTCTTCCACCATCGTCAGCCAACGGTCGACGCTTGTCCAAGACGTCGGCGAAGATACATCGTACACCACGATAGCACAATCCGCGTTGAAAATGTAACTCTTTAACAGGCTACTGTAACATTCACGACCCGCAGTGTCCCAAAACTTCGTCGAGTATACAACGCCAGAATCGTTCGTTGCGCAGGAAAAAACGTCAATCCCCACCGTCTCCTTCGCCAACGGCATCTTTGATGGATCCGTCCAACGACTCACCAAACTTGTCTTGCCACATCGAGAGGCACCCAGCAAAATAAATTGAATCTGAGACACACTCATATACAATAATTGTCGCACACGTATATACCTACTTGTAGTTCTTCGCACGGTTCACCAATTTACGAATCACCAAATTCAAATAGTCGTTGGCCTCATACTTGTCAATCGCCTTCTTTGCCGCCTTCTGCTTTGAAATCGCAAGAATCTCCTGCGCTTGCTTCAACACCGTGACCCAGTGCAACAGCACCGACAGTTCCGTGCCGGCAAAGTGAGCCACCTTGCCCGTCGCATCTTTCAAACGAACCACTTTCTTGTCGTAGATCGATTGGAACGCCGTCATCAACTCCGTCACCGTCCGCATCTCGTTCTCCCGCGTCGAAGGACTAATGTTCAGACCGTGCAACGATGAAGGACACCGCTGCGGACTCCCGTCCTCGCTTGTCAAGAAACGTACCAGACTGAAAATCTCCGTCGTGCCGCGCGAATATGAACCACACAACTCAAACTCCACCGTGCTCTGCAATCGGTCGTAGTTCAAATTCTGGCGCAACGAGGTCGGTATATCGAACATCTCGTAGGTGATGTCGTTCTGCAGGTTGTTTTTCAACACCATGCCGTAAAACAGACAGGCCTCGTAATTCGTCTTCACACCATACGAATCGTACAACTCCGCGTTCTTCGGAATCTTTGCGGTCGCCTTCAACACAAACCACTCGTCGCACAGTTTCCAATCCGTATTCGGTGTAATACTGTGGTTCAACATATCCGCATATGGCACCAATGCGAGGCGCGTGCCGCTCTTGTTCACCGTAAATGCACGACTGCCTACCAAAGAACGGTAATACAAGAAGATCGACGACGGCGTCTTTCCACGCGTGTTCTCAGCCAATAACTTCGCTTTCCGACTCGGAATCATCGACTGCAGGGCACTTCCACCCAGTGACGCAATTTCTTGGTCGGTCCAAAAGACCGGAAAATTTGTCGTCGTCGCTGGAAGACTGCGCGAGTAATCATTGTCCAGCTTCATCAATCGGTACGTCAAATCCACATGCGAACCTTGCATCACATTTTCAATTGGTAATTTCAAAATCACGTCGTTCACATCAATATCTTCCGTCGCAAATACGCCGCGTTCAGTCTTTGACGTGTGGCGTATTTCAGACTTGAATATGTGCTCGCGATATCGTTCTTGTAAAGCTTCCACCATTTTCAAATTTCCAAACCAGTATATATAGGCACCCAACACGACAATGGTCATTTTTTTATTTTTTTCACGTATATATTCACCATGTACCCATACCATGAATTATGCGGTTCGTCGCATGGTATGTCGTTCTCCACATGCTCCTTCTCCAACTGGTGCAGGTTGCCCCCTTTAGTATTGTTGCAGGATCAGCGGACACTGACAATGTTGATGCTGCCAAATGCAGCGCGGCAGCAGGGCCGACATGGTCAGACGTTACATATTTTAGAACGTGCGAAAAATATATTGTTCGATTGTCAGGATTGACGTTTAATACTGACCAATGCAAAGCAACATGTCTTATGTATGGCAGTTCTTGCAAACATATCAGTGTGAGCGCAACGGAATGTCGCATCTGTCAGACCATAGAAAATGGGAGTGTTGACCATTCAAAAAAAAGTGCATCGGCTCTTAATACATACACTTTAAACATGGACAATACGTACGATGATCGTTTTGTCGACGAATACCAATACGTGGGTGCGAAATATTGTCATACTGCTGCTACTTGGCCGAGTGAAACAGATTATACATGGCGACTTCTCGGATTAAACAGTCCAGCAGATTTGACGCCACAACATTGTCGTCATCAATGTGATAAAGATGCTACTTGTACCGGGTTTTCAATGCATGTATCCCTAGGAGTATGTATGAATTGTGCCACCAGTAGTGAAAATTGGGGGGACGCAAACGCTTACATTGCATGGAAGCGCGATCCTGAGAAGATATTTAGTGCAATGGATTCCGACAAAGAATGTCAGAATCCTTATGGACATACGTACGGTTCTGCATGGACTGGTATTCTTACGTACGCTGGTTGTAAAGATTATTGCCGCGAAGATCCACTGTGTTTCGGAATCTCATTTCGACTTGTTGGGGGTTATAGATGTACGAAGTGTCCATATGGCGATACGTATCAAGACAAAACTGGTACTCACAGTTTCTATCTTGGCAGCGAAACCACCTCGCCAAATGCCCTCCCATCGTATCCAGACTCGTATACCTACACGGCATCGGTAAGCAAGTACTGTAATTCAGGCACTTGGTATCCAACACGCTACAATGACGACAGTGCCGTTGCTGCATACCTTTCGATCGAAGGATGCAGAGATCGTTGCAACGCGGATCCGACATGCAACGGGTTTTCAATGCAATTTACCAACTCCCTTAAACATACAGTCTACCGCTGTGTCTTGTGCACCGGCGCGACCACCCTTGCGGGTAACTCTCAGTACAACACGTACATGCGAGCTAGAAGTAGACAGACAATAAAGATAGGGAACAGTGCAGGGGTAGCGTGCACGTCTCTTACAAACGAGTTCCAAGATTCTTCAACCTATGACCAATGTCACGATCGATGTCGATCTAAAACGGGTTGTATAAGGTTTCGAATCCAACACGCTAATGGAAAATGCGGTCTTTGCGCCAGTAATTCGCCGATTATACAAAATAGTGCCTTTTATACCTTCGAAATAACAAATGAAAAATCTTCCAGCGGATATATAACTGCACACTGCCACAGTAGCACGTGGTCGACTCGTTATAATGCCGGAACAAGTGGAAATTCCGCTCTAAGTCCAGTTGCCAATCTGGAAAATTGTAAAAAAAAGTGCGATGAAGATAGTGACTGTTTTGCGGCGACTTTCAGTACGCATTATAATCTATGTGTCCTTTGTCCTAAAGATTCTGTCCTCAACACCGACCCAAATGCGAGATGGATAACATCAACAGATGTCGTTCACACGCGCCTCACTGGGTATGAACTTCCAGAACAATCGTACTGCCATAGCACCACGTGGCTCACTCGATTTAATGGAGCAAGCACCTTTGGAGATCATTTAACTGATGTCGGGTGTCGGGATTACTGTAATGCGGATGACGCGTGCACAGGATTTTCATTATGGACCAATTCAAATACAAAGAAAATCGAAAAGTGCATTAAATGTTACGTGGATTCGACATATATTGGCCATGATGATTACCGGACCTTTAAGGCCCTCGACATATTGACCGATACCAAAGGATGTCATAAGGATACGAGTGAGAACAATATTATATTCAATACCGTGTTGGCAGAAGGCGAGTGTAGCAATACAAAACGTTGCCTTGCAAATGGATGTGCTATAGGAAAACAATTAGTTGGATCGACATGTACTACTTGCCCTTCAGGGAAACATCAACCCTTGACCACTGGGTTCACGTGTCTGGATTGCCAGTCTGGGGAGTATCAAAACTTAGCGGGACAGGGATCATGTGAGACATGTGACGCTGGATCTGTAACACTAAATGCTAATAATGAGCCAGTTGATGCAGGCGCGACACAATGCAACCAGTGCGTTGCTGGTACTTATGATGACGACGGTGTCACGAATACTCCTTGTAAAAGCTGTCCGACAGGTCAATTTCAAGATCAAGACGGCCAAACAGGATGTAAAACTTGTGCCGCTGGATCTGAAGTTAATGTAGCCGCGACACAATGCAACCAGTGCGTTGCTGGTACTTATGATGACGACGGTGTCCCGTCTACTGCTTGTCAAAGCTGTCCGGCAGGTCAATTTCAAGATGCGGCAGGCCAAACAGGATGTAAAACTTGTGTCGCTGGAACCTATCAAGATCAACAAGGTCAAACACAATGTAAAGATTGTGGGCCGCATACATATCAACCCAACGAAGGCGAAGCATCATGTGATAGTTGTGAACAAGGGAACGAAGCGCGAAATGATTTAAACACCGTAGTTTCTACAGGCGCGACACAGTGCATTGCTTGTTCGCCTGGAAAATATGCGGGTGAGTTCGGTAGTAGGTCTTCGTGTCGACATTGTGACCCTGGGAGTGAAACACTTAAATCTGGGGAATTTACACTTGAAGGCGCGACACAATGCAGACAATGTACTGGCAACAAATACGACGACGACGAAAATTCAAGCACACGATGTAAAGTCTGCGACACTGGTAATGGAATTGCAGTCAATAATGATACGGGGTTGAAGGAATGTAATATGTGTACTGGAGACACATATAGTGACACCGGTGCATCGTGTAACACTTGTCTTAGTGGCTCGACGCTTGGTGGTTTTCTCGATAGTGCGAATAAACAAGGCGCGACACAATGCACACCGTGTGCTGCCGGTACGTTTGATCACGATAATAACACGGCTACTGCTTGTGAAAACTGTCCGACAGGTCAATTTCAAGATGCGGCAGGCCAATCATCGTGCAAATCCTGCACTAATCCTGGCTACTTTCTTGACAATTTTGTAGATGCAACTAGTAAGGAAGGAGCACGTGAATGCAATCAGTGTACTGCCGGTACGTTTGATCACGATAATAACCCGTCTACTGCTTGTCAAAGCTGTCCGACAGGTCAATTTCAAGATGAAAATGGTAAAACAGAATGTAAAAATTGTACCGCTGGAACCTATCAAGATCAACAAGGTCAACTAGAATGTAAAGATTGTGAGACAGGTACATTTCAACCCGACGAAGGTAAAACCTCGTGCAGTCCTTGGTCACCTACTTTTCAACAATGTAATGAAATAACGGTGGATGATCTTGGAAACACGGGGATGAAATTTACACCAGGAAATACTACGACTAACAGCGAATGCTCGCTATGCCCGGAAGGGTACAATGCCCGTTCTGCCTCATCTGAGACCGATGGCACCGAGTGCAATCGCTGCTCCGCGGGGTACGGTGGTAACGGTACACATTGTAACAAATGCGCCGTGACTCAATATCAGGCACATAACTCGCTTCTTGATGAAGCGTGTGCAGATAAAGAATGTCCTCTCGGACAAGGTGTCGGAAACAGTACAAATATTGAACACCTCGATGAAAAAGACGATTGCTTTGACTGTGGCAAAGGAACCTATAGCGATAGTGAGACCACTGGGCAATGTGGTTCGTGTGATGGAAATAAGCAGCCACAAGAAACGAATACTATTGGAGGCGACTACGTAAACGCGGGCGGCAAGTATTGCGTTGATTGTCCGGCAGGCAAAGAAGGGATAAACGGTAAATGTGAACTTTGTGAAGCTGGAACTTTTAACTCTGTCGCTGGATCAGTCGCTGGATTAATATGTAAATCATGCGATACTCCCAATTCACAGCCACAAGAAACGAATACTATTGGAGGCGACTACGTAAACGCGGGCGGCAAGTATTGCGTTGCATGCCCTGAAGGGATGCAAGGCGTAAACGGTAAATGTGAACTTTGTCCGTCTGGTTACTCGAACAATGCCACGGGATCATCGTGTACTCTTTGCGAGGGAGACACACAATCGCAAGTCAGTGATACCGGCAATATTTTTGCAAATGAGGGTGGCATATATTGCGTTGATTGTCCGGCAGGGATGCAAGGCGTAAACGGTACATGTGTACCTTGTGAAGCTGGTTATTCGAACAATGCCACTGGATCATCGTGTACTCTTTGCCAAGGACACACGCAATCGCAAGTCAGTGATACCGGCAATGTGTTTGCAATTGAGGGAGGCATTTATTGCGTTGATTGTCCGGCAGGGATGCAAGGTAATGGCGAGGGCAAATGTGAATTTTGTCCACCTGGTCAGTCGAACCAAGACGCTGGATCATCGTGTACTCTTTGCGAGGGAGACACACAATCGCAAGTCAGTGATACTGGCAATGAATTTGCAAATGAGGGTGGCATATATTGCGTTGATTGTCCGGCAGGGATGCAAGGCGTAAACGGTACATGTGTATCTTGTGAAGCTGGTTATTCGAACAATGCCACTGGATCATCTTGTACTCTTTGCCAAGGACACACGCAATCGCAAGTCAGTGATACCGGCAATGTGTTTGCAATTGAGGGAGGCAAGTATTGCGTTGATTGTCCGGCAGGGATGCAAGGTAATGGCGAGGGCAAATGTGAATTTTGTCCACCTGGTCATTCGAACCAAGACGCTGGATCATCGTGTACTCTTTGCCAAGGACACACGCAATCGCAAGTCAGTGATACTGGCAATGAGTTTGCAATTGAGGGAGGCATATATTGCGTTCCATGTCAAATGGGCACAGAAGGCGTTAACGGAAAGTGCGAGGCTTGTACCGGGGCGTCGTATGGTGCTGGCGTCGGCCAAGGATGTACATCGTGCGACCCTGGTACAGAGAGTGCACCAAACGGTCTGCGATGCAAGCCCTGTAAACGCGGCACATACCGTAACGGTAACATGCCGGAATGTGTTGCGTGGACATCGAAAACCGTGTGTGATCAAAAAGACAACGGTAGGTTCTTCTTTGGACGCGGTTCATCCATTCGCGACACGTGCCAAGAAAAGCGTGTTCTCGACAATGGTGTTTTGAAGAAAGTGAGTGAGTTAAGTGGGACGGGCACCGTGCCGATCACTGCAAAGAGCGTGAGCTACAAAACTTGTAGTGATTTAGACTTTGGCGAAGAACTGGTGATTGAGGACGATGCCGAAGCCATTGTTGAAAATGCCGTAGCTAGTTGTACGAAGCTGAAACGTGTACGTATTGGCACAAAGGTAAAAAGCATTGGGAAAGCAGCATTTAAAAATGCAAACATTGAAAAGGTACGCATTCCCGATGCCGTCGAAACCATCGACGAAGAAGCATTTCAAGGAAACGAGCAACTAACCGACATCGTCATCGGCTCGTCTGTGAAAGAAGTGAAAGCACGTGCGTTTGAAGGCGGTGCAAAGCATCGGAAGGTGACTGTGCTGAATACATCTACCATAATTGACGCCACCGCTTTCGACAGCAACAGTATCGATCAATTCTGTGGCGGTCGCGTGAGCGACTTTGGGATCACCAACGCTATGAGTCAAGAGAGTCAAGACGCTCAGCCCGTCTGTGCACCATGTAAAGATACCGAGTATGCCGAGAATCGATACACCCTCGGATGCAAGCCACGTACCGTGCGTAAGAATGTTATTTCAAGACAGCAGGGGGAAGACATCCTGACCGACGATGAATGGATCGAGTGTAGCGACAATAGTATTCGAACGGCAAATGGTTGCTCCACCGCCATACCCATCATTCAAAATGCGTACCGAAAAGGCGGCTTTTGCAAATTTACGGCACAGTACAATGTACTGTAATCTAAATTACCATAATTACCCTATACAATGACAGTCCATTTTTAAATATAGTTTGTAGAAAAAGTACTTAACCGTTCTCATACTCTACGAATTTTGATAGGTATCTTTCATTTGTATGCACTTGCTTAGAAAAGTTGACGGCAACACTTTGCACCTCGCTACATATGAAAAAGTACTTAACCGTTCTCATACTCTACAAATTTTGATAGGCAACTTTCATTTGTATGCACTTTGCTTAGAAAATCCCGTGGAATTTGGATCGCTATAAATGTCGTCGGTCGTGGTTGCCATGAGATGGAGTGTGCCACTTGTACCATGCAAGTACCATTGATCCCCTGTCCCAATGCAAACTGTTCCTACAAAATGTGCTCGCCGTGTGTAGAAAAATGGTACAAAGACCATACGCTATGCCCAGCCTGTCGCCTTCCAAATGGCCTCACGCCAACGCACCTCACCTACGTAAAACAGTCGCACAGTAGTTGTCGCATCTGTATCCATGTCATTGTCGGATACTGCCTCACTATCGTCACAATATTGTGTCTCGGTCGACTTCTTACGTACTTTACAAATCAACATACAAGTTTATTATGCAATGGAAATCTTATGATGTGCCTGCAGCTCAGTCTGACCGGCAGCATATTCATCCTGGGCACCTGCATAATCTTTCTCCTCCTGCTGGCTGGATGCTTCCCCATGTCGCATCACACACCCATGCGTGTTCCAATAGGGATGTGTCGTTCCGAAATGTCCGGCGGGATCAGCGAATCTGGATAGCTCGTGATCAGTTCATACGCATACTCCTGCTCTGAATCAGACGACTCCATCTCCGTCAAATCAATGGAATCGCTGTCCGCATCGGAATCTTGAGCCTCGACAATTTCCTCGCCTGCCGTTGTCAATAAGGTGACGGCGTCCATTGTGCGTCGCTGCGGCGACACATACTCTCGGACATTCACGTCGTATCCGTTCTTCTTGGCAAGCTTGTCCAAGCAGTCCAGTTCATAGCCCGACAGTGGGTTCGATCCGCTCAGCTTCCTCCGCGCCATGGTTTGACACTTGAACAGCTCAGACTTGAAACATTTCTCGTCACGTTTCTCAAAGTTCATGTTCTGCAACGGATATCCCTTGAATGCCATACATGTCCGTACCAAGTTCGCATACTTTAACACTTGTTTGCCCATTTCACATTCATTTAAAAATGTCGCAAACCAACCATCCTCATTAACGCGACTGGTTGTCATGTGCACACGGCGCCATTTCGGAATCCACGCCATGCCTATGCCCTTTGAGCTCACATACGCACTTGGTGATCGTTTACACGCAGGACATTCAAAGCCACGCGCCGAATTGCCACGGTAAACGTTGAAGCGTGCCATCTCACGGTTAATATACCGTGCAGCACATCCATTGCAAAACACCGCGTTGCAGCACTCTTTCATCGTCCGACCGTCGAATACTGCAAATTTGCCATGCGCCAAGTCCGGGCGCAAATGATCGTGTTTTTCGTGCACGATCAAGTCAAGCGACTTGTTAATTGGAATGTCCGCCAGGCAGATCGAGCACGTCGTCCCTTCGACACAAATTTCATTGCGTGGAATATGACATGTCATCCCAAACATACCCATGTCGCCCATGTCTACACGCACCTTGATTGGCCCGTCGCCTGCCGCGACCGGTGTCCCGTACGGAACAGAAGGACCCCTGCGGGCATCGTCGCCTTGAAATATCACCACCGGTTTCTTCAACAACTCGCCCAAACCACTCGTTCGTGGACCGTTCGACAGCATTCGTACGTACTGAGATCGCACCGTCACTTTCTGACCCACATACAACTCACCCTTCTTGTATGGCTGCTCCTTTACCCGGAACTTGTCCAGCATAGCCTTCACACTCGTGCGTATCACACGGGTTGCCTTGCTCTTCACATCGGATGCCGCCTTGCTCTTCACATCAGATGCCGTGTCCACCAGTGATATATCACTCCGTGCATGGTCAGCCGTATCGACACGAGACCTTTTCGATGAACTGCCTCCACTCATGTTGCCATCGACCGCCGTGTCAGATAATGGAGCTGGACGTTTGCCTTTCACAGGGGTTGAACTATGTGTCGTTTCCATACTCATTGTTTATAACGTTGACTGTTCAAAATATGCTCGCTGTCATGCCTCTACATGTCACACATGGGACCGTCTGCAAAGGTGACCGTCGGTGTAGGTGACCGTCGGTGCCATGGCGTGTGGCAAGTGTCGTTCACCTTGACTTACCCTGGACCATTCACACCGGGGGCGCACGTCATATTAAATTTTATCATATACTTGCTGTGTCCATATTATCATATCACGCACAAAAAATGGCGTCCAATGCTGTGTACCTATATATTAATTTTACGCAGTGCATGTTTTTTCTATGCTGTGTACCTACATTAACAACTCACCAGTATGACCAGACCCATGGTAGTGCTGTGTGCCTGTGTGACGTCATTTATTGCAGGCCACTCCTTGCCATGTACCCCTCTTTTCTCCAACCTTGATGCTGCTGCCATACGTCGTCCTGCCGACCATGACTGGACGGACCTTCCCACACACCGACACACACACACACACACACACATACGTCACACGCGTCACACTCCCGACAGTCTCCATCTACACCGTGACTCCATTCCATTGCATTCTTTGTTGCTCGTTTTATTTCAACTCACTTCTTTACAATGTCTACCATGATTGATTTATCCAAGTGCCGTTCCACCGCCACACCTAGCACGAGTGTCAAAGTCCTCGGGCCATGGCGCCGCCGTGCTTACTCCTTTTATGACTACACGCAGCGGGACTTATCCTTGACCGTCACGGCGCATTGTGACTGCAACCCATCGCTCAAATCGCCGTGTGTACACGTTGGCATTGAAATGGACATTGGAAAGGCAGTGAAAGCGAATGAACCCATGACTCTCCTTGGTACGCTAAAAGAAATCCGGCGGGACCGTGTTTGGTCGTACGTCTCGTCGCCGCAGACCCTCTTGAATGATTCAACACCACTTGCTTATGCGGCCGGCAAAGGATATTATGACGTGGTCGACATTCTTTTGAATGTGCCAAGCATTGACGTCAACCAAATATGCCATGGAGGGACCCCGCTTATGCATGCGGCCGTCAACGGACACGCCTATGTCGTCGACCGACTTATGAAGCATCCCGATATTGACGTCAATTTGACGACGTCACAAGGCAATACCGCATGTATCTATGCCGCGGCAGGTGGACACATGGCGACAGTTGCCAAAATACTTGCACATGAATCTGCAAAAGCGTTGCCGCCCGTCAAAAAACCAACGCCTCTCAAACGCAATAGTAAGAAGCGGAAGAGTGTCGTGATTGAAAGTCGCCATGGTGACGTCTCTTTGGTGAAGAAGGTTCGGACGGCAGACGAGAAACGAGCCCTCAACAAAAAAATAAAAAAGCTCATGCAGGACCGTAACGTATTGGCCAAGTATTACGTGGATCCCTTACCCGATCCGTCGGACAAGTCCATTGCATTGGTTGAACATCTCATGGAGAATAAGGTGTCGACCTTGATCGATGCCGTAGCGAAGCTTGCGGATTATAAACGAATGCAAGGCGAGGATACGCCAGAGGCTAGGCGTCGCTACGGGAACGCATTTGCCGTGAATGTGATCAACGTAGCCATCAAATCAAGAATCATTCCGACGTTGCCATGGAAAGATTCTGCGATCTTTGAAGCCATGGGACACAGTATTGGAAAAGTTCGACGCTTTCGGAATTTAATACAGCCGTACGAGACTGACTTTTTCGAATATACCTTGGCGAACATTGACATGGAAATACGTGCCGCGCATATACGTGCCACAGATTCGAACACGTGTGTTATTTGAGCCGTGTGATTGTCTCTGTGATGAATGTGTGTCTCTGTGATGAATATTCGATACACCCCCATATGTATATGTATATGTATATGTATGTATGTATGTAGCGCGAAGGCCTACCCCATCTTTTATATGTTCTATTTTATCTTATGGTTTAATGAAACGTCCCTGGCGTTTAATCAAAAGG
>Ga0181576_10001627_pt1 | contig 17114 bp, 5 predicted proteins | sample 101ome_22_FD_132464 | JGI IMG/M metagenome (GOLD analysis project Ga0181576, IMG submission 132464) | Coastal salt marsh microbial communities from the Groves Creek Marsh, Skidaway Island, Georgia - 101412BT metaG (megahit assembly) | ecosystem: Environmental > Aquatic > Marine > Intertidal zone... | reverse complement strand
GCGGACGACGACGAAGACGAAGACGAAGACGACGAGGGCGAGGAGGAGGAAGGTTTCGACGATGAGGAGCGCGAGGCGGTTCGTCGGGAGATGGATACGCGTTTACACGCGCGCATGGAGAATCAAGAGCGATTCGAGCGCATGGAGAACGAAGAAGAGTTGGAACGCATGATCAAGGAGAGGTACGCGGCTCCGAGGTACGAGGCGGGCCGAGGTCAGGTGGACGAAAACGTCGATCAGCAAGCGTTGCACCCGACGGTTCGAGACCCGAAACTATGGCTCGTCACCGTCAAGATCGGTAAGGAGCGCGAGACGGTTGTGTGCTTGATGCAAAAGACGATCAACTTGGCCAAGCAAGGCAAGCCGGCGATGCAAATTTTATCTGCCGTCTCTCAGGACCATCTCAAGGGATACATCTACGTCGAGGCCGAGCGCGAGGATTACGTTCGCAAAGCGTTGCAAGGCATGCGACACGTGTACCATAGCAAGCCGATTCGTCTGGTTCCGATCAACGAGATGGTGGATTCCATCAGCGTGGCGAAGAAGGAGGTGTCCGTCGTCAAGCAAGATTCGTGGGTGCGCATGCGCACAGGCGTGTACAAGGGTGATTTGGCGCAAGTCATCGATGTCAACTACGCCGATAATCAGTGCACGGTCAAGCTGTTGCCTCGCATAGATTACCAACACCTCGCGGATAAGGAATCGGGTGCGGCGAAGGGGAAATCCAAGTCGTCGATTCGACCGCCACCGCGAATGTTCTCCGAAGCCGAAGCCAAGCGCATGAACTTGTCGCTCGAAAAAGGTCGATTCGACCGTGGTATGAACGATTACGTCGACATCCTGTGCGGAACGACGAAAATCAAGGATGGGTATCACATGAAGACGTGCTCTTTAGCCACCGTGAAACTCGCCGACACGCCGACTCTGGACGAGTTGCAAAAGTTCGCCGTCAGCGACGACGCCGACGGTCAAGGCACGCAAGGTAAAAATGCACTCGCCGCGTTGTCCAAGGCTGTGGGCGAGCGCAAGACCGATCTCAAGTTCATGGCTGGCGATCAAGTTGTCGTCGTCGAGGGTGATTTGAAGAACCTCGAAGGCGTTGTGGATAGAATTCACGCCGACGGTCGCGTCACCATCAACCCCTCTCACAAAGAACTTCACGAACCGTTGACATTCAAGCCCGGACAACTCCGCAAGCGATTCAAGACTGGTTCCAGCGTGCGTGTGTTGCACGGCAAGCACGAGGGCGTCGTCGGTATGGTGGTGAAAGTGGATCGCGACATAGCGCACATTTTCTCCACGGTGAGCAACGAAGAATTCCAAGTCTTCATGCACGATCTCGCCGATAGCGAAGAGACGACGCAACGCATTGACACGATCGGTGAGTACGCGTTGCACGATCTCGCGTTGCTCGATGGATCTGAGGTCGGTTGCATCGTGCGCGTCGAAAAGGACATCGCGTTCGTCATGACCAACGCCGGCACTCCCGATCGACCTGAGATCAAACCAGTCAAGCTTCACGAGTTGAAGAAGAAGCTGTTGAGCCGTAACATTTCGGCGCAAGACGCGCATATGGACACGATCGATCAAGGGTCGATGGTTCGCATCATAGACGGGAAGTACAAGGACGCCACGGGCACCGTCGAGCACATTTACAAGGGAACGCTTTGGATTCGCGCGCGTCACGTTCAAGAGCACGGTGGTATCGTGTGCATTCGCTCCAGAAACTGCGTCGCGCACGGTGGCAACAAGAGCTCGCAGATCGGTGGAGGTCTCGCGGCGCAGATGATGGGCGCAAGTGGTCTCCCGCCAAAGTCTCCCGGCCACGCGCTGCTCGCGAGTTCGTACACCTCCGGCTTGCGCGGCGAGTTGATGTCGCAGAGCCACCAAGCGCCGCGCGCGCCTGTGCGCCCCATGGGCGGTCGGGGTCGACAAGATGCGCTCATCGGTCAGACGAAGAAGATTCGTTCGGGCGCGTACAAAGGATACGTCGGTCGCATCGTGGACGTCAACGATACGTCGGTTCGTTTGGAACTTCAAGCGCAGGCGCGCACCGTCACCGTCAATCGCGAGCACCTCGACGTACCTCAAGTCGCGCAGAGTAGAGATTCGTACATGGCGCCGCGCGCGACGAGCATCTACGACGCTCCGGGCGCGAGAACGCCGGCGCACTACCCGATGACTCCGGCGCACGGCGGCGGCGTGACGCCGATGCACGGCAGCATGACGCCGGCGAGAGAGGCGGCGTGGAATCCGACGGCGACGCCCGCGCACTTGCCGCACGACAACTGGGAGCCGACGTCCACCGCTGGCACTGGTTGGGGGAACACGAGCATGGGATACACGCCCGGTGGATACGGCGACTCCGCGTCGCTTGCTGGCCCGACGCCTGGTGGATACGGTGGTCCGACGCCCGGTGGATACGGTGGTCCGACGCCCGGTGGATACGGTGGTTCGACGCCGGGCGGATACGGCGGTCCGACGCCGGGTGGATACGGCGGTCCGACGCCGGGTGGATACGGCGGTCCGACGCCGGGCGGGTACGGCGGTCCGACGCCGGGTGGGTACGACGCGCCCGCACCTGAAACGGAAGCGCCATCCGTGGTCACGTGGCCGGCGGATTACGCCGGTCGCTTCATTCCGGGCGTTGTTGTTCGCTTGTCGAGCGGTGCGCAGGGTTACGTCACGTCGGTCGGCCCCGGTGGTGCGAGCTTTAAGGTGAAGATTGGCGCGGTGCGTCATCGCGACGGCGTCGAAGTCTTGGAGTCCGTTCCGAAGAACGCGGAAGAGGAGACAGTCACGGAAAGCGAACTCGAAATCGTGGCGCCCGAGAACAAATCGCACATCATCGTCGTCGCCGAGAAAGATTCGCAGGTGGCTCGCGGCGAGACGGGTCAGCTCGTCTCCATCGACGGCGTGGACGGCGTCATTCGCGTCAACAGCTCCGGTGACGTGGTCATCTTAGACATGTCGTGCTTGGCTCGTTACTGGCACGAACAATAGAGTACTTACTAATCGTGATGAATACAAATACAATTGATCCTACTAACAAAGCTCGCGAGCGAGCTACTTTTCGTCGGCGACGCCGCCGAGAATTCTGGCGCAGCCGATATCCGTCTGCATGCACGACGTGTACGTCTGACGCTGAAGCTTCACCAGAGGGCCGACGATGGGCGCGTTCTCCCATATCGGCCCATCCGGTAAGTAATCCCTGTGGTAGACAATCTTTGCCGACCGATTGCCGGCCGAATCTTGATCGTCAGAAAACTTCAACACGCTGATACCTTGCACGTTTCGCAACGGCCCAGTGCCGAGTAACATGTCCAAACGCCACGTCGCCACGTACGAATCCGCCTCGCACACCTCCTCCTCCACCGTTAAAAACTGTTTCGAGAAATCAAACTGATTTTTCAGATACCTCTCCATCTCCTTCTTCCCGTGAATCTTCGTCAAACCCGGTCCGTCGACGTAATCGAACGCGTCGTCGTCGTAATTCGCCAGACACCCGTCGCGCCAATTTTCCTGATTACACATCATCACCGCGCGCGCCGCGCGCAACCTCTCCGCCGACATCGTCCCACACATCCCACTCGGCGCTCCCGTGGTCCCTTCGAACGCCGTCGCGCCCACCATCCTCCCATCGAACGCCGTCGCCGCCGCCGCCACGCACGCCGCCGCCGTCACCGCTCTCCCAACGGTGATGAACATCGCGTCCACCGCGTCCACCGAACCACCCCCGGACTCCGCGCGCGCGCGCTCGAACGACGCGCTCCCCACCGTCTCGTCGTCCACGCGCGTCGTCTCCTCGACGTCCTCGTCCACCGTCGACCCGCTCGCGGCGCACGGGACTCGAGTCGCGCGTCGGCGTCCCCATCCACCGACGACGCGTCCCGTCCGTCGCGTCGATACCGCGACCATCGCGCGGGACGTCGACGACGTCGACATCAACATCGACCGCGTCGCGGTCGCGCGACGGTCGTCCACCGCCGAGTGTCGTCGCGATTCGACTCGATCCGTCGCCGACTCATCCAGAGCGCGAAGGACATTTTCTTTGTTTTTTGGATAAAGCGCGCGCGATTGAATGATTGATGCGTGATTGGCGGCAGAGTCGGACGCGAAGGTCGCGATGCAGACGGCGCAGATGGCGGCGCGCGCGCTCACGTCGCGCTTGACGCGAAGCACGCTCGAGGGACGACGTCGATCGACGGCGAAGACGGCGACGATGGGGCGACCGGGGACGATGACGATGATGAGGTTTTCTGGAAGCGACGCGACGCGTGCGGGGCGCGTGGTGGCGCGAGCGTTGAACGTGACGCCGCCGGTGAGCGATGGAACGGTGCGGGTGCGATTCGCACCGTCGCCCACGGGGTCGTTGCACGTGGGCGGCGCGAGGACGGCGCTGTTTAATTATCTCTACGCGAAAAAGATGGGTGGGAAATTCGTGCTTCGGGTGGAGGATACGGATCAGGCGCGATCGACGCGAGAGAGCGAGGAGAGCATGATCGCGGATTTGAAATGGCTCGGATTGGATTGGGACGAGGGGCCGGACGTCGGCGGGGCGTGCGGACCGTACAGGCAGAGCGAGCGCGGGGAGATTTACAAGGCGCTGGCGGAGAAGCTCGTGGCGAGCGGACACGTGTACCCGTGCTTTTGCACGGACGAGGAATTGGAGACGATGAAGGCTGAACAAGAGGCGAAGAAACTTCCGCCCAAGTACGCGGGGAAGTGGGCGACGGCAAGCGAGGAAGAGGTGAAGGAAATGATGGATAAGGGTGTCCCGTTTACGTACCGCTTCCGCGTGCCGGAGGGCGAACGCATCGAAATCGACGACATGGTGCGAGGCAAGGTTGGATGGGACACCGATACGCTCGGTGATTTCGTCGTCTTGCGCTCCAACGGCATGCCGGTGTACAACTTTTGCGTCGCCGTCGACGACGCCACCATGGGAATCACCCACGTGCTTCGCGCCGAGGAGCACTTGCCGAACACGCTTCGCCAGGCGCTCGTGTACAACGCGCTCGGTTTCCCTCTTCCGAAGTTTGCGCACATGTCCCTCATTCTCGCGCCGGATCGCTCCAAGCTCTCCAAGCGCCACGGCGCGACGTCCGTCGGTCAGTTCAAGGAGGAGGGCTACCTCAGCAAGACGATGGTCAACTACCTTTCTCTGTTGGGCTGGAACGACGGCACGGAGCAAGAAATTTACGAAAAGCAGGAACTCGAAAACCTCTTCAGTGTCGAGCGCATCAACAAGTCTCCGGCGGTGTTCGATAAGGTGAAGCTCAACTGGATGAATGGTCAGCACCTTCGCTTGCTTCCGGATTCCGACGTCGAATCGCTCGTCGGCGAGGCGCTCGCGGCTTCGGGTGTGTTGAAGGAATCCACCGGTGCGACGGTACAAGCGATCATTCCTTTGATCAAGGATTCCATCGAACTCGTCGAGGACGCCGTGCCGCAAGTTGAGGCCATGTTCGCCTACCCGCTGAAGGAAAACATGGCTGACGACGCGATGAAGAAGGTGCTCGAGGACGACTTTGAGCCCATCGTCGAAGCCATCATCAAGGCGCACGAGAGCGGCGAGCTCGCCGCCGCCGTCAAGGAAGGCACGGTGAAGAAGATCATCAATGCTACCGGTAAGGAACTTGACCGAAAGGGTAAGCGATTGTTTATGCCTTTCCGCATCGCGCTCACCGGTCGCATGCAAGGCCCGGATGTCGGCGAGGTGCTCACCCTCCTCGACAAGGCTGCCGGATCTTCGGATAAAATCGTTAGTCTCGACGATCGCATCGCTGCTCTCAAGGCCTCGTTCCCGGCCACCGTCGCGAACTGAATTCACACATAATAGCATGCATTGCAATTCAAGAACGAATGCCTCAATAGAAAAAAACGAGCAATCAAACTGTATTACGCTGCGGCTTTCAATACAAGCGAAGATTTAGCTAGCCAAACAAAACAAAAAGAGGTCACATCAGAACGCTTCAGGCTTGTCTTCTTCTTCTTCCGTCGCCGCTTCCTTGGTCGACTCAGTCTCCTTTTTCGCCTCGATGACGACGTCCTTCTTCGGGTACGCCTTCGGTTCGCTCTGTTTGACGTTTATCTTGTCCGTCACGCTCGTCGCGGCACCGATGATGATGTCGAAGAAGGCCGGGATGTCGAGACCGGTGGTATCCTCAATCTTGACGAGAGTGCTCTTGAACTCGTCGCGGCTCTCCTCGAAGAGGCAATAGTTGTACGTAAAGTACAGGGTGTACGCGATACCGATCGCCTCCAAAGCGACGTCGGCGATGCCCGGAAGAATGGCCGCGGAGAGCAAGAACCCACCCGCGATGATGGCGTAATATCCGAGATTCGCAGTTTCCTGCAACGACATGCCAGTGCTGATGGAAGCTTTTCTCGCGCGTCTCGCCGGCACGCGTTTCGCCGGCGCGCGTTTCGCCGGCTTGGGCTTCAGAGACATCATCGGCTTCGGGCGAACGGTCGGCTTCTTCTTGGCGACGATCGGCTTCTTCTTGGCGACGATCGGTTTCTTCGCCGCCGGCTTCTTCGCGAACAACGGCTTCGCCGCCGGCTTCTTCGCGAACAACGGCTTCGCCGCCGGCTTCTTCGCGACCACCTTCTTCACCTGGGTCTTCGCCTTCACCGGCTTCGGCGCCACCACCTTCTTCGCTCTCGGCTTGGACTTGATCAACGGCTTCGGCGGCGCCTTACGCTTGACCACTTTGGTCCCTTTACCGGCGTCCATGTATCTTCGCACCTCGAGCTTCTTCGGTTCATCCGCCGACGGCTTCAAGTTGAACAACGCCTTCGTCTGCGAATCGAACAAACAACAACGCGTTCCCGTCAGTCTCGCGCGCGTCGTTTGAGTTTACACATATACATACACCGCTCGCGCGCGTCCCGCTCGGGTCATCGTCCCGCTCGCGTTCGCGCGGAGACCGCGCTCGAATCGAATCGAAACCAATTGAAACGAAACGTCGCCTCGCCGCTCCCGCGTCGTCTCCCACCCATTCGCATCGCATCGCATCGCATCGCGCATCCTCACCACACGTACCTCCGCGCGCGCGCGCGTCACCGCGCGCCCTCCAGACGCGACGACGACCACGCGTCGCCCACGAATGGATTCGCGCATTCGCATCGCCATCACCCGATCGCCCGCGCGCGTCGTCCGCGTCGTCGTCATCGTCGTCGTCATCATCCCACGTCTCGACGACGATCAAATCACCGCACCGACGAACACGACCGCACGACGACGGCGACGAACACTCACGACGACGACGACGACGCGCACGACGACACCCATTCGCATCCTTCGTATCCCAACGCACGCATCCTTCCCGAAATCGCCGTCCCGGGGTGTTCCGTCCCGTGTCTCGTGTGTCACCGGTCACGACCGGCGGATGGAGGGACTCCACACGCACGCGGGAGTTGAACTCGTTCAGAGCATACAGAGTAGGGTTTCAGTGACCGTTCATGACTCAATAACTCGGTTGACCAGTCATAACCGACCACCGACAGGGACTGTGCCGAGACGCCGAGCTCCCCGAGTCGTCGTCGCCGCAGACGTCGGCTCCCCGCGCGACGACTCGTCGAACCCGGCCGCGACGTGATGCGTGCGGCCGGAAGATGCCGGGGAAGGGATGACGGTGCCCTCCCGGGTCGGTGACGACGCGCTCGGAATCGTCCCCGTCGACGAGTACGAGACGGTGTTTTCGTTTCCAACCGTCGGAAAGGACTCCGTGCTGTGCGTGACGCGTAGTCACGGGTTCTGGCTGACATTTTACGTGGACAATGCTCGCTCTGACAGTGGCCAAGGCCCGCGAGCGAACAAAACCAAGTACGCCAGGAGCATGCGAGCTTTCAAGGTGCGAGCTTCCAAGCGCGATCCGCCGAAGTTTTTCGTATCGACGCCGCCCGCGGGATCGTTCTCACATCGAGATATCGTTTGGCAACGTGATGTTCAGTGGCCTCGCGGGAAAAGCGCGAGTAAGAGTGATTGGCTGCACGCAGTGATCCCGGCGGAGAGGTTGCTAGATTTTCGACGCGGCGTGCAGCGCGATGCCGCCACGGAGTTCAGCGTTTCTTCTAGTTACAAGAAAGGGAGGGGAACGAGCAGCGCGTTAGTACTAGGAGAGACTAGACGTGTAAACCTCAATCACACTGTTTACCCATATGCAGTCCCCTTCAGTCATGAACGGTCACTGAAACCCCACTCAGTCAAAATCCCGTATGTGCGCGTACATGTGCACGCGGGCGAATGCGCGATTGGTGGCGCGTCGGCAATTCCCGACGACGGACGGACGGACCGACGCGCGATGGCGAAGAAAACGGTCAAGGCGGGCATGAACACGACCCGCGATGGATTGGTGGACATGGCCACCGTTCCGGGGACGGTGAAGACGCTGGTGCGCGCGCGCATCGATCGTCGGTCGTGGGCGAGGTGTAGGGGTAGGGGACGCGTTTGGGGAATTGGGGGAATTGGGGGAATCGGGGAAGGGTGTGACGGTTGAACGCGCGCGTGCGCGTGTGCGCGCGACGTGCGATGAGACGGTGACTGACGAAGACGTGCGCGCGTCGTGTCGTGTCGTGTGGTGGCGCAGAATAGGAAAAAGAGTCGAAAATTGTACAGGGTGTGGAGCGACGCGGAGACGCGCGCGCTCAGGGCTGGCGTGACGGAGCACGGCGTCGGGAGCTGGGCGGTGATTAAACGAGATCGGAAGTACGCGTCGACGCTGTCGATGCGATCGAATGTGGACTTGAAGGATAAGTGGCGGTCGATCACGTCGATCGGGACGCCGAGGAAACCGCCGTCGCCGTCGTTAGGACGAGGACCGCCGTCGCCGCAGTATTTGGCGGAGAAGCCGACGCGACGCGCGTCGATGTCGCCGCAGCCGACGACGAGAGTGAACGAATACTTGAGGTTGTCGCCGATGGCGAAACACGTGTTGAATGAACTTCGGGCGAGCGGGCAAGTGCCGGCGCACGCGCAGCACTTGTCGCCGCAACCGCTTCGAGCGTCGTCTCCGTACGAGGCGGAGTACGACGACGACGACGGATCGGAGGATGAAAACGACGGGTACGACTCGCCCGAACCGACGACGCGCGAGGGTGATGATACATCGAACTGCAGCATGATGTGAAAAACGTCGAATCGTCGTGTGTACTATCTAGTTTTGAAATTACAGTGCTACCGTACAGTATCCTATTCGTAAAAAAAATGTTATCCGTAAAGACGCGAAACATCCATTCATTAATTCTAATCGTGACTCGCCGCCATCTCGAACCATTGTCGCAACAAATCGCTGATGGTGGCGGGAAGTTGCGACACATCCTGCACGAGGACGTAGAACGGGAACGGGAACGAGTCGAGATATTTCTTCATCACCGGTTTGCCGTTGGTGAACGATACGCTCTGCATGTTGAGCAAAGAGTTCTTCGGATTGTCGAGCACGATGAAGGCGACGAGAAGACCTCGCTGAGCGCCCATCTCGCGCATGCATCGTCGAAGCGCTTCCTTCTCGTGGAAACGACCATCGGCGATGATGAGGACGAGCTGTTGAAGCTTGGTGCCGCCGCCACGAATTTGTTCTCGCGCGACGTTGAGACGCGCCGCCATCGTCTCGAGAAGCTGCACCATCGGACGATCGGCGAGCGTGTTATCCTCGGCGAACGACAGCTTGCTCACGAGCGACGGTCCCTCTTGATCGGTGAAAGGAGCTCCGAGCGGGTGGAGCGTGCGCACGGCGTTCGCGCCGGCGCCGAAACCGACGACGCCGATTTCGCCAACCTCCAAACGCGCCATAGCGCGCGCCAAGAGCACCATGGACTCGAGCGCGATGTGCCCACAGTGGTTCTCCGCCATCGAGCGCGAGTCGTCGATCGCCAGCATGACCTGATACTTGCGAGACGACGGTCTCGATCGACGGAGCCAGATTTTATCCTTGCGGAAATCGCTCGCAATGTAAGGAATAATCTTTCGCATGTTCAGCCGCTTTCCGGTTTTGTAATCGCCCTGGAGACGACTCGCGAGCGTCGGTTCGAGAATCAAACGTAACTTTTCGGCGAGTTCTGCGGATAGCGCCGTCGTGAGTTGTTCGAGCTTTCGCCACAAGTCTTGCGCCTTGGCCTCGTCGCCCGCGGACGATTTCTCTCGCCACTCGGTGAGACTGCGTTCCGCCTCGGCGCGAGCGCGCTCGACATCTTCCGCAGTGAGTTCGCGTTTGACGTCGTTCGACGACCCGAGCGAGGTATTTTCGAGCTGCAGCGCGATGGTAGATTCCTCTCCCGTCTCGCCCTCACCGCCGGCGACGAGTTCGTCGTCCATCTCTTCGTCCTCGACGGCGTCTTCACCCTCGAGCGCGGCGGCGCGCGCGTCGGCGGGGGTGGGGGCGGATTCCTTCTTCGGACCCGACGATTGTTTCTTGCGCTGCTTGGAAGACGCGGCGACGTCGTCCTCGTCATCCGCGACGTCTTCGTCGCCCGGTCCTTCGTCGCCATCCTCGGGTAACGCGGCGCGGTCGTCTTCGCGCATCTCCGCGCGCTCGACGTCTTCGCCTCCATCATCGTCGTCGTCCGGCCGGTCATTCATATTGTGTCGGAGTGCCTGTTCCTCGGTCGCGTTCGCGAGCGTCTGCATACCACCCTCACCGTCCGCATTCTCATCGCCGGTCGCACCGTCGTCCGCGTTGCGCTCAAACTCGTACTCGTTTCCTTCTGCCCCCGCATCGGCGCCGCCGCCCTCCTCGGCGTTCGTCTCCTCCGCCGCGTCGCCGACGACGTTGAGTCGCTCTCTCCAATTCTTCAGCGCGTCGCCGAGCGACCGGTGCGGATTCGCATCTTGTTGACGCTGCGGTGGCGGCGGTCTCGCGTCGTAGTCGCCGGCGCCACCTCCCGCCGAGGGCGCGACGGTTCCTTCGCCGCCGCTCGCACCGCCGCCCGTCCCCTCGCCGTCGGCGCCCGCGCTCGCGGCGTCCGCCGACGATTGCGGCGGTGGAAGCTGACTTGCGTCGTTCGCCGCTTCTTCATCCCCGTCGACGTCGGCGTTCGGTTTTTGCTTGGTGTCTTCCTCACCTAAACCTTCGGATCCGCGCGCGCTCGCGCCGGCTTCGCCGCCTTGTCCCTGCGCGTCGTCGACGTCATGATCGCCGCCGCTGCCGCTTCCCTGACCCTGCGGACCGCCTTGGTCACCATTCTCATTCATCACGTCGTCTCCTACGGCGGCGTCATCGTTGAGGTTATCCGTGGCGAGTTCGTCGTCGTTTTCTTCGCCGTTTTTGTCTTCTTCGTCGACATCCATGACGTCTTCGGTGAGACCGCCGTCGCCATCATCCTTCGTCTCGCCCTCGGCGGCGTTTTCATTCGCATCCTCGGCGGGTGCGTCCTCGGGCGCCTCGCCCTCGGCCCCCTCCGCGTCTTCGTCGCGCATGGACTCGTCCTCGTTCGCCTCGTCGCCGTCGTCCTCGTCCTCGTCCATCGCGACGTCGTCGTCCAATTCCAATTCCTCTGGTTCCGGTTTTGAAGGATCAAACCCGTGATTCTCTTCAATCTCTTCATCGTTGAGTTTTCCATCGTCGTCGTCATCGTTCGCCGCCGATGGATCGTTCTTTCGATCGTCTTTATCCTCGGCGTCGTCTCGCGCGTCGGCGTCGTCGCCCTCCGGATCCTTTGGCGGCGCGTCATCGGCGTCGTCTTCATCCTTGGCGCGCGTCTCTGTCTCTTGCGCGTCGTCTTGTTTCACGCTCGATCCCTTTTCGTACTTCTCCGGCGCTTGGTTCTTCTCATCCTCGTTCGCGTCGTCGTCTTCGTCGTTCCACATACGCTCGTCGATGACGTCGCCGTCGTCGCCGTCGTCGCCCATCTCCTTCTCCATGTCCTCCTTGGCGTCGTCTTGATCGTCGTCGTCCTCTCCGCCGGCGTCGACGTCCTCCATCGTTCCTTCGAAGTCGTTTTGCATCTCGATCCCACCGTCGTCGTCCTCGTCGCCGGTGTTATTCTTATCCTTCTTTTCGTCCTCGTCTTGTTTCTCCAAGTCCTCCATGCCGAGAATTTGATCCTCGTTTTCAATTTCGTCGGCGACGTCTTTTTTACCCTCGCCCGCGCCCATGCCGGTGCCGGATTGATCATCCATCATGCCACCGCCGCCCTCGCCGTCCACCTCCTCAGGAGGCGCGCAGAATCCTTCGGCGCAGAGACCGAGGAATAACGCGGTGAGCACGGACTCGAGCTTACACGACGACTTGTGAAAGGCGACGTATTCTCCGAGGACGACACGCGTCGCCGCCGAGAGCACGCCGAGCAACGGCGCAATCTCTCCGACGCGCGCGGCGACGAAACGCGCGACGGCGACGTCGCCGAGAGCGTGCGAGTCGTCGATGATGGCTTTGACCTCGCGCACGACGTCTCGCGCAGCGTGGGCGATGCGGTCGAGACGGTCGGGCGCGACGGCGCCGCCGCTCGCGGCTTCGTATGTGAGCATCGTGCCGTCCACCTCCTCCTCCTCGTCTTCACCCTCGGGAACGATCTCGCGCTTGACGGTGATGGGTTTCGACGCGGCGTTGACGCCTTGCACCCAGAGTAACGCCGAGCGCACGACGTCTTCGATGCCGCGTCGAAGGGATTCGAGACGCGTCGTCACTGAGTCGACCGTCGCGGCGTCGGTTTTGACTCGAGCGTCCTCGACGGGCGAGACGCCGGCGTTGAAATCTTTCGCGTATCGCGCGACGTCGTCGTCGACAATCGAACGAAGGAAGTCCCATCCGGGCACGACGTTGGCGCCGCACATGGCGACGGTGGCGTCGGCGGCGCGCTTTTCGACGCGCCGCTGTGCCTCCGACAAGACGATGGCGATTTTCGTCAAGGCGTCGAAATTTTCACGAATCGCTCGCGATGCGTCCTCGGACGCGATGACGTTCAAACGCCACGGCTCTTCGGAGTCCCTCTCGTTCCCGACGCGCACGTCCGCGCGCTCCAACGTCGACGCGATGAACGGGTCGAGACGTTCGCGCGCGAGACGCGCCGCCTCCTTACACGACGCCAACGCGTCGACGACGACAGAGGTCATCGTCTTCACCTCGGCGAGTGGCTCCGCCGCCGACACCGTCTTGTTCAACAACGCGACATCTACGCGCGCGGCGTCGAACCGATCTATGAGATGACGTTGTTCGATCAACCAAAGCTCGGTGAATCGCTGCGCGGGGATGGCGTCACTCGCGCGCGTCATCGCTCCGAGCGCGTCGCGCGCGAGCTCGAGTTCCGTCTCCGCCGTCACCGCGGCGGTGATCGTCGCGCGTTGACATCGAATAATGTGCAACAAGTGCTCACACGAGCGCGTGGCGATCTCAACCTCGCGACTCGTCAAGTCTGGGTTGTGTTCGCTTCGCACGCGCCAGAGTCGCTGCACGCGCGCCATCGAGCGGTAGTAATACGCGTCCGCCGACGCCAAGGCGTCGGACGCGTTCGGACCGAGTCGATCGACGTCTCGAGGACGTTCCATTGGTTGTTCAGTGAACCACGACGTCGCCTCGCGGTATTCCACCGGGACCGCGGCCCGAGAGTGTTTGACGCCCATCGCCGGCAACGCCTTCAGTAAATCCTGAAGCGCCTTCTTCTTGATGGCTTTCTTCGCCACTTTATCCTCGCGAAGCGCGCTCGCGCGGCGCGCGATGGTGGTTGCGAAATCATCGAGCGACTCCGCGCCCGCCGTTCGAACATCGTGTCCTTCCTCCTCGTTGAGCGCTCGGTCTAAGATGGCGCCCGCGCGTTCGACGAGCGCGGGAAGACGCGCCGCATACGATGTCTCGTCGGCGTCGACGCCCGCGCGGATAAATTCTTCGCGCAGCGTTCCCGCGATGATCGACGCACGCTCGGTCGCAGATTTCGTTCGCGACGTCGCCTCGTCACACGACTCGCGCCAGGACGCGCGTCTTGACTTTAAGAGATCGAGCTCCGCCTCGCGCGCGACATCCGCCTCGGCTTCGCGCACCGCGCGCGCCACCTCGAGCTCTTCTTTCGTCGACGTCGGCGCCGCCGTTCCGACGCCGCCGTCTGTCGTCATCTCCTTGAACCCGGTTCGCGACGCCGCGGACTCGAGAATAGGCAGCGCCAACCCGTTCAGTCCAGTGTCAAACGCGCGCACGAATTTGTGCAGCGAGCGTTGATTCGCCTCGCCCTGCACCTTCATTGCGTGGTACCCTCGGTCCTCCCACTTGGCCAGCTTGGCGTGATCGCGAAGTTTCGTCTCGCATGGTTTTCGTATGGACTCGACGTGCGCCTCGACGACGGGCTGGAACTGCGCGTAGTATCTCCACACGTTGTACAAGATGGCGCGGAGCGCGGCGTCTCGTTTCGACGCGACGTCGCCTCGCGCAATGCACGCGCGCATCTCCACGTCCATCTCGGCGTAAAAGCACCACACGAGCTCGAGTCTGGCGTCGAATTCACCGATGGTTGATCCTTGGAGGTACTCCTCCAACGCCATCGTGACGTTTCGAATCTTTTCCATGTCGAGTTTGTCGTCGAGTTGGTCGCCCACCTCAGCGTCGGCGCCGACCAAGGCACGCGATTTCATCGAGCTCAATAAACGACGCAACGCGAACCACGTGCGCTTGGCTCTCGACGCGTGTCGTTCGCTACATCGCGCGAGCAAACGCGGCCACGTACGAACCTCTCGCGCGCGCCATCGCAGAGCCAGTTTTGCGCACTCGCTCAATTCGTTGCGCAACGATGTATGCGCCGCCGCCGACTCTTCCCAAATCTGCGCCCTGGCGAGAAGAAGCTCGATGCCCGTCAACCCAGATTTCACCGGTCCCAACAGCGGTAAGGCGAGCATGCGATCGCATATTTGCGTCAATTGCGTCAACAGCGGGTGTTCGGGCCACTCCTCGAGGAGCGTCGTTAATCGACGTCGAATCGCCGCCACGGGCGGAACGAGGAGCGCCATCTCTCCAGGACATCCGCCGACGGTGAGCTCGGCGTCGAGCGCGTCCGCAGCGGCGTCTTCGTCCAATTCAGCGCGCGTGCGCTTCGATGTCTGCGTCGCGGATTCCGCGTCGTCGCGCGAAGACGAAGAGAGCGTCTCCACGGAGAGCGCTGATTTCGAGACGGCGGAGTGTTCGAGAGCCACGCGAAGGGAATGTCCCAGACGCGAGGCGTAATCGACGGACACCGGCAGCGAGAGTTGACTCGCCTTGAGCACGGAGACGCCCACGTCGTACGCGCGCGCAAATTCAGACGCTCGGAGAGACTCTTCCGTCGTCAGGTGACGCACGTATTTCCCATACTTTTCTAGCCTCGTCGATTGTACGATTTTCTCTTGCGCGCTCGTCGACTCGTCGGCGAAAGCGCGCGACGGCGCCCCACGAAGCGTCGCCAACGCCGCGTAGTGCACGTTGACCAGCTCCTCGGCGAGTTCACCCTCGAGAATGCCCGCCATGCGCGCCGCTCGGGTGACGTCCGCGTCGTCGTCCTCCTCATCCTCTTCCTTTTGATTCTCCTCGACGCAATCGTGTTCGAGCGAGAGCGGCGCGTCCGGCGCGTCTTTAAAGTCGGCGTACTCGGAAGCGAAATCCTTAAACGCGATGCGATACGCGCGTTCCTCGGTCTCTTCATCATTTCCTTCCGCGGCTTCGTACGAACTCGGTCCTTTCGTCGCCTGTTTAAACACCTCAGTCGCCAATCGTTCCGCTTCGGCGTCCTCTTCGCGACAACTCTCGTAAAGCGCCGCAAACGCTGCGAAACACTTTCGCAAACGTTTCCAACTCTTCGCGCTCAGCGCGCCGTCCCGTCTCGCCTCCGAGAACGCGCTCGTGAGCGCGACGCGAAGCGCGCCTACCTCCAAATCACCAGATTTCGGATTGAACGCGAGGTGCGCCGTCGCCACGTTTTCCGCCACGCTCAATGCTCGAAGGACGCGATCCTCGCTGAGCGCGAGCGCCGCCGATCCCTCGAACGATGAACTCACGACGGTCGGGAACGAGAACAGCGCCACCGCTGCGGTGACGAGTTCGCTCTTCGTCTTGGCCCGCGCGCGCGCGGCGTCGGCGGCGAGGGCGAGACCTCGACGGATCTCGTACACGGCGAGCTGGAGCGGCTGCGTCATGTCGCGATACTCGGCGTACTCTTCGTCCAGACGCGATATCCACTGCTCGCTCGATCCGAGCCACGTCTCCGCCTCCATGACGGCGCTCTCATCGAAGTCTAACGCCGAACACCGGTCAAGTATAGAGAGCAATCGATGCGCTGAGGCGAGACCGTCGCGGAATTGCGAGACGTCGCGGCGAAGCGCGTCCCATCGAGACGGCGTCGGTCGCGGGAGCGAGAGGGCGCGAAGCGTCTCCCGTTTCTCAACAATTTCCACGCGTCGTCGCTCGCACGCTCGCACGCTGTCCTCGTCGATCGCCGGCGCGGACGGCGTGCGTTGTTGCCACGTCAAGACTCCCGCGAGCGGTTCGACTTCGCGCGAGAGTGTCGCGTCCAAATGCCAACACTCGACGCGAACAATCACCGCGGGATCAGAGACTCCAGCCGGAAGTAACAAATTGAGTCTGAGCACGCCCAAGAGCGCCCACGCGGTGCCCCGTCGTCCTCGATCGCGGGCGGCGGATTCTCCCGAGAGACTCGCCGCCTTGAGGACGTCTCGGTGCGACGCGCCCTCGCACACGGCGCGCGCGAGCGGTTCGAGCGCCGCCGCGCGCGACGCCTCGAGCGGCGGGTACGCCTCGCACAGCGACGCACACGCGGCGCCGAGCTTGGTCATCGCGCTCTTCGCTTTCATCGACGACGGTTCGCGCACGAGCTCGATGAGCACGTCGACGGCGTCGAGTAATCCGTTCGCGCGGGACGCGTCGTCGTCGAGCAACGTCTTGTGACAGAGGAGCACTTGCGCGAAGAGACTCGCGAGCGAGAGCCAATCTTCTCGCGACGCCCGCACAGGATCGTCGCGTTCAAAGCGCAGTAGGCGCGAGGCCATGCGAAGCTGCGCCATGCGGGGGACGCGCTCGCCGCATCCGACGTCGGTGTCGTGCGCGATGGCGGCGGCGAACACCGTCGCCGTCGCGCGCTCGAATCGCACGGGACCACTCGCCGAGGTCCAGAGCGCAGGAACCGGACTCTCGACGGTCGAG
>Ga0181576_10001613_pt1 | contig 17177 bp, 18 predicted proteins | sample 101ome_22_FD_132464 | JGI IMG/M metagenome (GOLD analysis project Ga0181576, IMG submission 132464) | Coastal salt marsh microbial communities from the Groves Creek Marsh, Skidaway Island, Georgia - 101412BT metaG (megahit assembly) | ecosystem: Environmental > Aquatic > Marine > Intertidal... | reverse complement strand
TTGAACATGGAAATAAAACCGGTTATAAGCACCCCGGCAACCAGCGCCCGCCCGCTTAGTTAAATGGTATAACGGGTCATTCGTAATGATTAATTGGGGGTTCGATTCCCTCAGCGGGCACCATCCCCTGCTTCCGGGAACCAAAATTGACCGCTTGAAAGCGGCTAGGCCTCCGGAGGCTTTACACCATCATCCATATCGAAACTGGCAATTACAAGCGCATTGCGCTGCGTAAGAGCATCGCTCTGGTGGCTGAAATGTCACATTTTATGAGCTTATTTATAATAATTCTATTTGAAACAGTTGCATTTAAGACTAAAATATAACATAAAAAATCATGGAAATTTCAGATGAATTAAAGAGCTTTCCGCCGCTCATGGCTGCCCTTTTGCATCGTTTGCTGACAGAGGAATTTGATCAACGTTGTCAGCGCCGACTGAAGCTTGCTCCACAGGAATGGCTTGTGCTTCTGCTGATTGGTAAAGGCGAGCAGATTACGGCAACAGCTCTCGCCCAGATGACCGGCATTCATAAATCCAGAATGAGCAGAATGATTCTGCGGTTAGAAACACAACGTGTCATCAGACGTCAGCCTTTACCAGCTGATCGACGATTTGAGGGGCTTGTACTTACCAATGCCGGTATTGCTATCCATCGGGCGCTGCTGCGTGAGGTTCAGTTTTTCCAGACGCACTGCGCCACGTTGCTTGATGATGTGGAGGCGTGGTCGTCGATGTCGGCTCAATGGCTTGACGCTGCGATAAAATTTGGCAGTTTTGATAAGGAAATTTAAAGTTCGTCGTCACCAGAGTATTGGCCAAAAGGGTTGGACAAGGGATCATATACTGATTGTGACGGGCCTTTCTGTTTCCTTGATGTTGGGTCAATCGTCAGAGGATGACTCCGGTGTGGTGCTGTTGGTAGCATTGCCGCTCTGCTGACGGTATTGTTGCGGTGTCTCTCCGCTCATGCGGCGGAAAGCACGCGAAAAGGCCGAGGGCTCGGAATAGCCAAGAAGCAATGAGATTTCGGTCAGGCTGATGTCAGGCTGGTCCAGGTAATGTCTGGCAAGCTCAAAGCGGGTTTGTTTGACAAGATCATGAAAGCCGAGTTTTTTGGTGCGGACCAGTTTTAAAAACTGCGCCTCTGAGAGCAGCATGCTTTGCGCGACTTGCCGAGACGTCACCGGTTCGGAACCCATCAGCATTAAGATGTGCTGCTTAACAATGAAGCCGAAATCAGCCTCGATTTTGCGTTGAGCCGCCAGATGGTCAATCACACCTTTCAGAAGCCTGTGCATTTGCGCATCACGTTTTGGCATCACGGCATTGAGATGACGTGGATTGATGCCGATCGCATTGATCCGCCGACCAAACTGAATGGGACAGCCAAAGTGCTTTTCGTATTTTGGTCCAACCTCTGGTTTGCCATGCTGAAACCGAACTTCTACGGGTGACCAGTTGGAGCCCAAAACAGATCGCAGAAAATTTATGAAGATGGTAACCATCATATCCGCATTCTGACGATGAGGCGGGATTCGATTATCGCTGACTGCATAGGAAAGCCAGAGCAAATCTTCTTCCTGGTGAAGACCAAAATGCGTGTTGCTTTGAAAAATGAAAAAGTTGCTACGCATGTTGTCAATTGCCTCAACCAACGTTTCAGCGGTTATGGCAAGCTGGCCGATCAGACCTAGGTGCGGCGCGTTTAACTTGGCACCGGCATGCATGCCAAAGGCTTCATCACCGGTAACTCTAACGAGTTCATCCAACAGACGACAAAAATGTTCCATCGGGATAACATTGAGATGTCCGTCAATTTGGTGCCGGTTGAGGGCAGAAGCATCGAGGGCGTGCATGCGCTGCGTTTCAACTAGGTTGGTCGAGTCGAGAATAGGGATCACCAATGACGCAAGGGTCGTAGATGGAGCGGAAATTTTCATTGGTTTTCAGCCGCCTTCCCAGTGCATCAATTACGAGTGAATATCTTTCGTGTAGGTGTCTGACCCGATGATGTTATCGCCATAAATATCCACGCAGATAAGGGCGCGCTTCCATGTGATCGCTTGATGTGAACATATCTAAAATGTCAAATTGAGCAAACAAAATGTCAAGCGGCAAAGATAAATTGCTCCGCAAACTGATACAAAAGAAGAAGAAAAGCCACCTGTCAAAACAAACAAAAGGGAGGACATCCAATGACAATCAGTCGAAGACAGTTCAACAAGGGCGTTGCTTTTGCAGCCGGTGCTGCTCTTGCCGGGCCGATGGGTTCAGCGTTCGCTGCGCGCGACGAGTTGAACATCCTTTGCTGGGAAGGTTACAACACCGATGAGGTGCTTAGTCCGTTTCGCAAAATGAACCCCGGCGCCACTGTTCGCGCGGAAAGCGGCACTTCTGATCCTGACATGATCAACAAGCTACGTGCTGGTGAGACCAATGTTTGGGATCTAATCAACGTTAACCAGCCTTGGGCACGCGGCCAGTTGTACCCTGAAGGCCTGATAAAGCCGCTCAATAAAGACCGGTTCATGCCTTATTTCGACCAAATGCTGCCAGAGTTCAAGGCACCATACCCATTGGCCTTGGCCGATAATGGTGATTTGATCGGTATGCCGCAGCGCTATGGTCCGTTCTCTTTTGTGGTGAACACGGACAAGATCAGTCGCGCGACTGCGGAGGATCAGGGCTGGAAGCTGTTTCTTGATCCAAAAATGAAGGGTCGCTATGGCATCCTCACCTATGACAATTGGAACGTAATGCACATGGCCCTCACAGGTGACCAGAACCCATTTGAGCCAATGGATGCTGCTGGTCTGGCGACATTCCGGAAGACTGCTGACGCTATTTTCGGTGGTGCAAAGATGCTGACAGATGACCTTGTGGCAATGAATCTGGCACTTATCAATGGCGAGATCGATGCCTACTTTACAGGCGGTACCTACACCGCTTCACCTGCGCGGCTTGATGGAGCTACGAATGTTCGCGCCATCACACCAAACTCAGGCCCTGTTGGCGGTAAGGGTGGCGTTGTCTGGGTTGAATTGACTTCGCTGGTAAACAATCCGAACCCGTCAAATATTGCTGAGGATTTCCTCGAATATGTTCAAAGCCCTGAAATCTGTAAGGCGGTTGCCTTTGCTGAAGGCACATATAATCCGGTCAGCCAGATGGCTAACCCGAAAGTGATGAGCCTGTTCGACAGTGATGAGCTTGACGCTATCCAAATGGACAGCCTAGCTGAGGAGATGGATCGCTCGTTGGACTATCAGATCGTCCCCTCCTACGATGAGCTGATCAAAATCTACAGCGAAGCGAAGCGTAGCTAGTCACCAAGGCAAGAGGGTCTGGCATCGTTTGGTGCCAGGCCCCGCACAGAGGTATACGCGGGATGTCTGACCCAATCCTTCAATTGAAAAATATCCGCAAGAATTTTGGTGCCTTCGAGGCGATTAAGGATATAAGCCTAGACATAGAAGAAGGCGAGTTTCTGACTATAGTGGGTCCATCCGGTAGCGGAAAGACCACGCTGATCCGGCTTATGGTCGGGATGGATGAGCCGTCTACGGGTGAAATTTGGTTGCGTAACGAGCGCATCGAAAAGCTCCCCGCCAACAAACGCCCAACCTGCATGGTGTTCCAGTCGCTGGCGCTGTTTCCCCATCGGTCTGTCGGTGAGAATATCGAATTTTCGTTAAAAATCCGCGGTGTTGGCTCGGAGATGCGCCGGGAAAAGGCACTTGAGCTTCTGGATCTGTTGCGTCTGCCGCAATCCTATTATGGCAAGCGCATTCATGAATGCTCGGGAGGCGAACGCCAGCGCGTTGCTTTGGCTCGCGCTCTGGCATTTGATCCAGAAATTCTGTTTTTTGACGAGCCGCTCTCGGCACTTGATTACCGGTTGCGCAAGACGTTGGAAAAGGAACTCAAGGCGCTTCATGAGAAAACCGGTAAAACATTTGTTTACATCACGCATTCTCTGGAAGAGGCAATGGTTATGTCTGACCGCATTGCCATTATGAAGGCAGGTGTCTTTGAGCAGATCGACCCGGCACGAGAGATCTATTCACGTCCGGTAAGCCGGTTTGTTGCTGAGTTCATGGGCGAGGTCAATTTGATCCCTTTCAAGGTTGAAGACAACGGGTTGGTTGGCCCCGGTGAGATTATGCTTTCAGAGTCAGTTAAGAAGGATATTTCTGGCAAGCTCAAAAAGGCGAACGCCACCCATGGCACCATTGTCGTGCGCCCTGAATTCATCACTTTCGGCAAAGACAAGCGAGCCGACTTTTCTGTCGGAGGGCAGGTTCTGCAAGATTATGAACTCGGTTCCAGGATTCAATATGAGGTCGAGGCAATTGGCATGGATGTGGTCACCGTTGAAAAGCTTCGTGTCGACATGTTTGACGGAAAACCCGGTGATCAATGCACGCTTAGCTGGGCGATGTCAGATTGCCACCTGATTGTGGGTGAATAGCAGGGGCGGGAGCGAACCGATGGATCGACTGAACAAGCGCATAGCCCATTTTTCCGCGGCACCTGTCTTGATCCTGCTTGTGGCATTTTTTGTGGCACCACTCTTGGTCATTGGCATCTATTCGATTATGCCGCAGAAATCTTTCAGCCTTCTGGCTGTGCCGGATTTCAGCAGCTACAATGCAATCTTTGTTCAGGGCTATCTGAAATCGCTTTTCTGGTCGCTTGTTCTAGCCTTCAGTTCAACGGTCCTGCTTTTCCTTCTTTGTTGGCCGCTGGCATATGCGATGGCCAAGGTCTTCAATCGCTTCACATTGATTATCACAATTGCTGTGGTTGTCAGTCTGTTTGTGTCTGAAAATATCCGACTTTTTGGCTGGCTTTTGACCCTTATGAAAGGCGGTTTGATCGAAGGCATGTTGCGCCACTATACAGGGGTTGGATTTGAAGGCGCGCTTTACAATGTCCCAATCATCATTTTTGGGCTTGTTTATGTCTATTTTCCTTTCATGTTGTTTCCGTTGATGCAGGGGATTGCAATGATTCCGGAAGATACCCGCCAGGCTGCTTTTGATTTGGGTGCCACACGATGGCAGGTGCTACGTGAAATCGAACTGCCTCTGGCAACGCCGGGGATTGTTGTTGGCACATTGCTTAGCTTTGTTCTGGCTGCAGGTGCACTTGCCGAGTCCAAGCTTTTAGGAGGGCAAACGGTTATCGTCCTTGCTGACGATATTGAGACCGCCTTCACCTATGGCCAGAACTGGCCGCTTGGCTCGGCCCTGTCAATGCTGTTGATCATGATCATTGCAACGATTGCGGTCTTTGGCATCTCTCGGGTCGATATCGACACGATTATGGGGCGGAAACAATCATGAAACCCAGCCATAGCACTAAAATTGTCCTGTTTGCCTATGGTATCCTGGCGATCATATTCCTGTATCTTCCGTTGCTTTCGGTGAGTTTTGCCTCAGTCTCCAAAGCTCGTTATTTGACCTTTCCGATCAAGGCCTATTCCTTCAAATGGTACACCAAGGCATTCGAAAGTGACACCGTGACTGACCTGGTGATCATCTCGCTGAAGGTGGCGTCTATAGTGACTATTATCTCTATGGTGCTTGGCTTTTTTGGCGCGCTGGCGTTTGCGCGTTACAACTGGAGGTTTCGCCGCTTGTTCCAGAAAGTCATCCTGTTGCCGATCTTCTTTCCTCAGGCAGTTTTGGGATTGGCGCTTCTGATCTGGTTCAATTCGTTAGGCGTGATTCCAACCTGGAAGACGGCAATTATCTCGCACCTAGTATGGATTTCACCGATTACAACGCTGATTATTGCGATTCGGGCCTACAGCTTCGATGCATCCCTCGAAGAGGCGGCACGCGACATGGGGGCCTCGACTTTCACCATTTTCCGCGAGGTTACTTTGCCGCTGTTGATGCCGGGTGTGATATCCGCGGGACTGTTTGCTTTTCTATTAAGCTGGGGCAATTTTCCGCTCTCGCTTTTCACAACGGGTGCCGACCTGACAATGCCTGAATGGCTCTATGCAAAGATGATCTCAGGCTATTCACCGCTTGTTCCAACGGTGGGCATGCTGTCGATTTCGGTGTCACTTTTTGTTATTATTGCTGCGTTGGCGGTTGTGCATCTGATGCGCATGCTGAAACAGGCCAGAACACACATGAACGAAGGATATGGGAGGGATTAATGCTAACATCAATTAAAGGAAAATCAGTCATAGTAACTGGCGGTTCAAAGGGAATTGGCCGAGGTATCGCAGAGGTGTTTGCCCGCCAGGGCGCTCGAGTGATGATCGCTGCGCGTGGCGAGGCGGCAGCCAAGACGGCCGCAGATGAACTCAATGCACAAGGGTGTGATGTCCACCACACATCATGCGATGTCAGTGACTGGAACAGCGTGCAGAAAATGGTTGAGTCGACCGCCGCTGCTTTTGGTGGTGTTGATGTCCTCTGTGCAAATGCCGGAGCATTTCCCCAGACCAAGATGGTCGAGATGGATCCCGCGGAATGGGATCAGGTAATGGGTACAAATCTGCGCAGCGCTTTTTTGACCGTGAAAGCCTGCATCCCTTATTTCGAAAAGGCTGGCAAGGGCCGTGTGATCCTTACCTCATCAATTACCGGACCAATCACTGGTTTTCCGGGCTGGGCGCACTACGGCGCGTCGAAGGCAGGGCAGCTTGGCTTTATGCGCACGGCCTGTATGGAGTTGGCACGCTACAACACGACAATCAATGCCGTGATGCCAGGCAATATTTACACTGAGGGTTTGCAAGACCTTGGTCAGGAGTATCTTGACACTATGGCCGCATCAATTCCTCTCAAGCGTCTTGGTGCGGTCGCTGATATCGGCAATGCAGCGCTTTTCTTCGCATCGGATGAGGCGGCCTATATTACTGGACAGCAAATCGTTGTCGATGGTGGCCAAACCATCCCAGAGTCGCTGGAAGCCATTGAAAGCATCTAGTTGCTGGCCCGACGGCGGGTCATGGCAAACAATCTGTGAAAGGGGAGGAGTGTCTCATGGGAACGTCGGACATGCCGCATGATGAGCTGGTTGCCTGCCTGGCTGAGCTTGCAAACGCATCACTAGAATTATGGGATGTTCCGCGTGATGCGCATGCACGCCTTATCAACCTGTCAGAAAACGCGACCTATCTTGTCGAGGCCAGCGGCGGATATAAAAGTATTCTTCGCGTACATCGTGAGGGCTACCATACGTACCGCGCAATTGAATGTGAGTTGGAATGGATGGAAGCACTTGGCCTCGAAGGCGGTGTGGTAACACCGCCTATTATTAATGGCGTCAATGGTGCTCCAATCCAGAGCTACAGAACCAATCGTCTTTCAGACCGTTATCTTGTGATGTTTACGTTCCTCGATGGAGAAGAGCCTGACGAGAATCAGGACCTTGTCAAACCATTCCATCAATTGGGCGCAATCGCCGCAAAAACTCATCTTCATTCGATCGGGTGGCAACGAAAGCAGCCGTTCGAAAGGCTGATCTGGGATGATGAGATGGTATTCGGCCCCCAAGCAAACTGGGGGAACTGGCGTGATGCGGCCGGTGTGACGCCAGAGATTGAACATACTCTGAACGCATGCGAGCAGCGTATCCGTGAGCGGCTGGCCGCGTATGGTAAGGGGCCGGATCGTTTCGGGTTGATCCATGCTGATATGAGGCTGGCCAATCTGCTTATTGATGAGGGGCAGACACGGCTGATTGATTTCGATGACTGTGGGCTTGGCTGGTTCTTGTATGATTTTGCAACCGGGATCAGTTTTATGGAGGATCATGTCCAGGTCCCAGCGCTCAAAGCCTCATGGGTTGCGGGCTATGAAACTGTAAGGCCGCTCGAGGATGTCGATAAGCGCGAGATTGATACGTTCGTCATGTTGCGTCGGATGGCATTGCTAGCTTGGATTGGCTCGCATGCCGAGACTGATTTGGCTAAATCCATGGAAAAAGATTTTGCCCGGGTGTCGGCGGATTTGGCCGAACGCTACCTCGCAGATTCTGCCGTCTGATCCTGTCAGTCTCGTGGCAACATAAAGAAACAAAAATGTCAAATTCCCTTTTTTGATGTCAAGCAGGGTCTGTTTAGGATGCTTGATGATGAGGCGTTGGCAAAAACAGGATCACTGTTATGAGTGAGGCAAAATTAGAATTTCTTGAGCGTTCGCGTCAATTCTGGAATCCTGCAAAGACACAGGATTGGCAGGATTTTGGCGTCGATCTGGTGATCGACCGGCGTGAGCGATATCACCTTTATGATATGGATGGCCAACGGCTTATTGATGTGCATTTGAATGGTGGCACTTATAACCTTGGACACCGCCACCCTGAGTTGGTCGAAGTTCTCAAAGCGGGTACCAATCGTTTTGATATGGGCAACCATCATTTCCCGGCACTGGCCCGAACAGCGCTTGCTGAATCGCTGGCCCTTTGTGCCCCCAACCCGGCGATGCGCTATACCATCTATGGATCGGGCGGTGGCGAGGCTATTGATATTGCTATCAAGACCGCACGCCACGCTGCGCAGAAACGTAAGATAGTCTCGATCGTCAAGGCCTATCATGGCCATACAGGCCTTGCTGTAAAAACTGGTGATGACAGATTTTCGAAACTGTTTCTTTCCGAAGATACCAACGACGAATTTGTTCAGGTGCCTTTCAATGATCTAGACGCCATGGAAGATGCCCTGAAGAAACGAGATGTCGCGGCTGTCATTATGGAAACGATTCCTGCAACCTATGGGTTTCCCATGCCAAACGAGGGTTATCTTCCGGCCGTCAAGACGCTTTGTGAGCGCTACGATGCCCTTTACATCGCTGATGAGGTGCAGACTGGTCTGATGCGCACAGGTGAGATGTGGGGGATCACGCGGTACGGTGTTAAACCCGATATTATGGTCACAGGCAAAGGGATCTCGGGGGGCATGTATCCGATCGCCTGTGTGTTGGTGTCCGAGGAACATGCCGGCTGGCTCAAAAAGGATGGGTTTGGCCATATTTCGACGATGGGTGGCGCCGAGCTTGGCTGTGTCGTTGCGATGAAGGTTCTTGAAATTGTTCAGCGACCTCAAATCCGTACAATGGTGCGTTATATCTCGGATTATATTCGTGACGGGTTGGAACAAATCATGGACCTCTACCCGGATTTCTTTATTGGCATCCGACAACATGGCGTGGTGATGGGACTTGAATTCAATCATGAACAGGGCGCCAAACCCGTGATGAAACATCTCTACAACAATGGTGTTTGGGCAATTTTCTCAACGCTTGACCCGCGGGTCTTGCAATTCAAGCCAGGCCTACTCATGACGCAGGAAGATTGTGAAGATCTACTGCGGCGTGTTGAGATCGCCATTGGCCTCGCCGAAGCCGAGGTCATGGGCCGGCACAGGAAAGTGGGGCGCTAGATCATGGCAGTAAAGAAATACATGGTTGGAGCCAGTGGAACCAGACCAGGCGTTTCCTCCGCTGTCGCTAAGGCGGGTGAGCAGAAGGCTGGCCGTCTTGAGCCGGAAATCAGAACCCTGATCGATATTTCTGAATCCCAGCCATCTATGCAGGCTCTGGCCGAACTATACTTGGATCGTGCACGTTGGGCGTCACAGGTGTTTTTGCGATATGACCGTGACGCGGTGATGCGTATCGTTGATGCGGTTGCCGAGACCGCTCATCAGCACGCCCTGAAATATGCCGAATGGGCGGTCGAAGAATCCGGCTTTGGTGTCGTTGACCATAAAAAAATTAAGAACGAATTGACGGCGCATCCGCTGGTTGCTGCCTATGCCGACGTTGACTTTGTCTCACCGCGGATTGACGCTGCCAACAAGATTGTTGAAATTCCTCGTCCGGCTGGGGTCATTTTTGCACTGGTTCCGTCAACCAATCCAATCAGCACGGTCAATTTCAAAATTATTCTCGCAATGCTGACTCGCAACGCTATCGTTCTGTCACCGCATCCAGCGGTAAAGGAATGTTGTATTGATGCGGTCACGACATTGGCCGCCGCTGCCGAAGCCGCCGGCGCACCGCCTGCTTGTATTCAAGTCGTGGATACACCAAGGATCCCGCTGATTGAGGAATTTATGAAATCGGCGAAAACAAACGTTGTTTTGGCAACGGGAGGTACCGCAATGGTGCGCGCCGCCTATTCGTCGTCCAACCCGGCCATTGGCGTTGGTCCCGGCAATGCGCCTGTTTATGTGGATCCTTCCGCCGATTTTAAGAAGGCGGCGCATTACATCGTCGAATCGAAGAGTTTTGATAATTCGGTCTTGTGTACCAATGAGTCAGTGCTGATAACCGTGAGGGATTGCCATGATGCTGTTGAGTCCGAGCTGAAAAAAGAAGGGGCGCATATCTGTTCTGCCGAGGAAACAGCAATGTTGCGGAATTTCTTGTTTCATGCTCAGGGATTCAATATCGAGGCTATCGGTCAGGACGCAATCTGGATTGCCGAAAAAGCTGGTATTAAAGTCTCGCCAAAGACGAAAATTCTGGTAGCTCCTATCACCAAGATTGGGATCGAGGAGCCGCTTTCCAAGGAAAAGCTCTGTCCGGTTCTGGCCATGCATGTAATTAGTTCGCCTGTTCAGGCGGTAGCCTCGGCGCGGGCTGTCTTACGACTCACCGGCGCGGGTCATTCTGCGGCTATCCATGCCCGTGACGAGCGCATGATCTTTGAGTTTTCTTCGCAGGTAGAGTGCTATCGCTGTGTCGTTAACGCGCCTTGTTCGCAAGGTGCGGCCGGTTTTGGAACTGGGCTTGCCCCGACATTTACCATTGGGACCGGTTATTTTGGCCGTAGTTCGGTTGGCGAGAATGTTGGCCCGCAGCACCTCGTTCATTATACGCGGATTGCTTGGAATTCGAGTCCGGATGAACCCTTTGGTAATTTTGAGGGCATTCACCAGTCACTTGCTGGCCCTCTGCCAGAGGCGCCATCTGATGGCGTCCCCGGTAAGTCATTCTCATCTGGGCGCCAATCTTCATTGCGAGGTGCTGTCCGGGATAGCGATCTTGATCATGCTGAATTGCGCAGGCTCATTGCCGAGGAGCTGCGTCATGCCTTGCGAGGGGATAAATCCTGATGGCCGAGTTGCGCTCTTTTATCTTTATCGACCAGTTGCAGCCCCAGACGCTCTGTTACATCAGTAGCTGGATGAGAGGGAGTCTGCCGCGACGCAATATGGCAGCCCAGATCATTGAGATTGCGCCGGGACTTGATATTGAGGCGCTGACAGATATTGCGATCAAGGAAAGTGATGTTAGGGCCGGCATCCTCGTGGTTGAGCGGCAGTTTGGTTATTTGGAGATTCATTCGCACTCGACTGCAAAAGTAAAGTCGAGTGCCGAAGCCGTGATCCAAAGCCTTGGAGCTCACGCAGAAGATGCCACACGGCCTAGTATTCTTGCGTCCAAAATTGTCACGCGAATCGACAATCAGCATGCATTTTTGATCAATCGGAACAAGCTTGGATCAATGATCCTTGGAGGTGAGTCTCTTTATCTTCTTGAATGCCAGCCAGCATCCTATGCGCTGATTGCCTGTAACGAGGCCGAAAAGCAGGCGAATGTAAAAGTTGTAGATGTGCGTATGATTGGAGCAAATGGCAGGCTGTATCTCTCTGGTACAGAGGCTGAGATCCGCAATGCCAGAGAAGCCGCTGAGGGTGCTTTGCGGAAGTTGGGAGCCTGATGCGAATGGATATGAACCTTTTGCGACAACAAATCAGGCAAATCCTTGCCGAAGAGATCAGTCAGCTCGCCACGCATGATAGCAAGGCAGCAGCACCGACTCGTCGTGAGGAGACTGTAAGAATCCAGAGCGATGCTGATCTTAATGACTTTGTGCAACGGCTTCTGGATATTGGGAAGGATGGTCAGTCGCGAGCGGAAATTCTCGCTGGCAGATGGATTTTCCGGCTTGATCGGGTAGGTAGGGGGGCGTCGATAGCAGTGAACGCCGGATCACCCGAGCGTACTTCAGGCCAGATTGTCTCCTTTGAGAGAGGGCTCATTACCGAAGGCCAGATCGCCAAGATGCAGCAAGGCGCAACGCTTGTCGTTGCAAAGGGGGTCAGCCTTACACCGCTTGCTCGCGATGAAGCAAGGCGGAAACAGATAAATATCCAGAGGGCACCGACATGATACTTGGACGTGTAACAGGGCAGATATGGTCAAGCAGAAAGCTTGATACAATGCCAAGCGCAGCGCTGCTTAAGGTCGAAACTGATACAGGGGCGATGATTGTCGCCCTCGACACAATTGGATGTGGCACTGGTGAAAAGGTGTTGGTTACCACTGGATCGGTGGCGGCAGCGCAATTTCCAGATATCCGCGCACCGATCGATGCACTGATCATCGCGTCGATCGACGAGGAGTAAGACTGATGGTGGCAGCGGCAGGTAAAGCAAAGAGGACCGCAAAGTCTAAATCGGAGAAACCTATTTCCAACAACACTCAGAAACAAGGAGTAAAAGATATGTCAACTCAAGCGATCGGGATGGTCGAAACCAAGGGATTCGTTGCTGCGCTGGCCGCAGCTGATGCTATGGTCAAGGCCGCAAATGTAGTAATTGTGGCACGCGAAGAGGTCGGCGATGGACTGGTTTCCGTTGTTATCCGCGGCGATGTTGGCGCAGTTAAGGCGGCGACAGAGGCTGGTGCCGAAACAGCCAACCATATTGGTGAGCTCGTTTCAGTCCATGTGATTCCGCGTCCGCATCAGGATCTGGGAAAGTACTTTAACGTCACCGGTTGACCGGCTAGAGGTATGTCAGCAAACAGTGAAAGGCTAATGTAATGACAGAGTTGCGCGTCTATTTGCCGATTTTTGATTTGCAGCCACAGTTTGCTGCCTATCTCAGCACGCCAACTCGGGCGCGCGCATACCCTCCTTTTGAAGGTGAGCATTCGTTGATTATCGAGGTGTCTCCTGCGTTGGCCATCCACAGGATTTGTGATCTGGCGCTCAAGGTCGCGCCTGAGATGGAACCTGGCCTGTTGTTCACCGAACGGCAATTTGGCCTGCTGGAGTTACATTCCAGTGACAAAGACATGCTGGAAACTGCCGGCAAGGCAATCCTTGACGGGATAGGTGCCAAGCCGCAGGACCAGTTGAAACCGTCGATCCTGTTCACTGATATCATTGAGGACGTGTCCGACCAGCATGCGATCATTTTGAATCGCACGAGAGGTGGATCGATGTTGGTTCCAGGGTCAAGCTTGTTGGTATGTGAAATGTCACCGGCGCTTTTTGCCTGTGTGGCCGCTAACGAGGCCGAGAAGGCAGTGCCCCAAATCGTGATCAATGATGTTGAGATGATGGGAGCTTCAGGGCGAATTTTCTTTTCGGGCGAGATGGAAAATCTGCGGATTGCGCAGCGTGTCATTACAGAGACACTGGAAAAGATCGAGGGCCGGAGCAAATGAGCAATTGGAAAAAGGCATTTCGTTCATTCTACTATGAGACGGCTGAGGATCCGGAAGACATAATCCTGCCACCAGAGGAAACAGCACTTCTGGTGATCGATATTCAGAACACTTACCTCGATGTTCCTGACGATGTTGTTGAGGCAGCGCGCTGGCAGGGGTTTCGTGACCGGATGCATGAAACGGTCATACCCAACACGCGCAAGCTGATTGATTTATGTCGAGGCCGCGGATGTGAGATCATCTATGCGCGAATTGCGTGTCTGAAGTCAGATGGTCGCGATCGTTCCCTTTCTCAAAAGAAACCCGGTTTCAATTATCTGCTGTTGCCCAAGGATGAATATGACAGCCAGATAATCGATAAATTGGCACCGGAAACCGATGATGTTGTTGTCCTGAAGACGACCGACAGCGCGCTAACCGGCACAAACCTGCGGCTCATTCTGCATAATATGGGAATCAAGAACGTTATCTGTGCCGGCATTTTCACCGACCAGTGCGTGTCAAGTACAGTGCGATCACTCGCTGATGAGAGTTTTAACGTGGTTGTTGTTGAGGACTGCTGTGCAGCCGCAACTATGGAACTACATGAGAATGAATTAAAGTCCATAAACATGATATATTCCCACATTGTCTGGCTTGAAGATATCGAAGGCTTCCTGTCCTAACTTCCCGGTTCGGGGTGCATCGATATTCTCAATTCCAGAGATGGAAAATGGATGGGGTGAATGACCCGGAAGCACCAAAGTAATCGTTGGCGGCGGTTTGATGACTGGGATAATCGGCCGCTTCGTCTCGATCTTTTTTCGAAGGATGATCCAGAGAATGGGTTTACCGCCTGGAAAGGCAAAAACGACCCTGTCCCAAATCTCATAATAGAAGATGGCATGGTCGCGGCAATGGATGGTGTTTCGTCTGATCATTTCGACATGATCGACACTTTTATCGCCCGCTATCACATCGATATCGAAACCGCCGACGAGGCCATGGCTATGCCATCCGACGAGGTTGCGCGGATGCTTGTCGACATCAATGTCCCACGCGAACATCTGACCCGGTTGGCGCACGGAATGACGCCGGCAAAGCTTGCTGATGTGGTTGCGAGACTGTCGGCTGTTGAACTGACATTTGCTTATGCCAAGATGCGCCCGCGCGAGATGCCGGGCAATCAGGGACATGTGACGAATGCCAAGGATGACCCGTTGCAAATGGCAGCAGATGCCGCTGTCGCGGTGGCGCTGGGCTTTGACGAAATTGAGACAACGATGCGGGTTTCACGCAACTCTTGGTCAAATGCATTGGCTTGCTGTGTGGGCGCTGCTGTAGGTCGGGCCGGTGTTCTGTTCCAGTGTTCGAGTGAAGAAGCCGAAGAACTTGAGATTGGCATGAAAGGGTTTACATCCTATGCCGAAACCGTATCCGTCTATGGTACTGAAGGGGCGTTTATCGATGGCGATGACACGCCCTGGTCAAAAGCGTGGCTGACCTCAGCCTATGCATCGCGCGGGATCAAAATGCGTTGCACCTCTGGTGCTGCGGCCGAACTGCTGATGGGTTTTCATGAGGCCAAATCGCTTCTTTATCTTGAGGCCCGTTGTCTTTGCATGCAACGCGGGATGGGGGCCCAGGGCACCCAGAATGGCGGCATTGATGGGGCGCCGCTCGCGTCAACAATTCCTGGTGGGGTCCGCGAACTTCTGGCTGAAAATCTACTGGCAGTATGGCTCGACCTCGAATGTGCCTCGGGCAATGACGCTCGACACTCTGAATCCGAAATCCGAGTTGGAGCAAAAATTACCCCCTATCTGCTCGCCGGTTCAGATCTGATCTGCTCAGGATTTGGCACCATCCTCAAATATGATAATTCCTTCAACCCGTCATCTTTCAACGGCGAGGAACTTGAGGATTTTCTTGTTTTACAGCGTGATTTTGAAGCCGATGGTGGGCTGAGCTCGGTTGAGGAGTCCAGCATGTTGGCACTCCGGCAGCGCGCCGTAGATGCGCTTGAGGCGGTGTTGGAAGCGCTGGGTCTGGCAGTGCCCACACCAACGATGAAACAAAGCGTTGTCGTGGCATCAGGATCAAATGAGACTGAGACATTCAGCGTTGGTGATGTCGGCCGAATTTCCGCCGCCATCCAGCAAAAAGGCATTACAATTCTCGATGTGATCAAGGCCTTGCATCAACGTGGCTTTTGCAATGAAGCCGAAAATTTACTGTTTCTTCTTCGACTCAAACTTAGCGGAGACTATCTGCAGACCTCAGCCTTGATAAGAGATGATCGGGTGCTAAGCGCGGTTAACCGGCCCAACAACTATCTAGGGCCAGGAACTGGTTATCGTGTTAGCCCCGGACGTCTTGCTGAACTGGCAAACATTAGGGATGAACTCGACAAAGATACTGTTATCAGCGGGCAGGCGGTTCACGCCGCATTTGAGGCAAAGAAGATCACCTATAGGGAACTGGGAGACTATGTTCCATCCAGCGATTCTAAGGAGGTGGTTGTCGCCATTTCTCCTGCCTTTGGCACCCGGCTGTTCCAGACTCTTGCCGGGCATTCGCTGGCCGATGTGCTGCGTCATCTTCGTGATGGAATCGAAGCAGAGGGTATGTCCATGCGTGTCATCCGGTGTTGGCATACCGCCGACACGTCTTTTCTGGGGCTGACGGCCGCCCGTCTTTCCGGCACCGGTATCGGTATCGGTATTCAGGCGAAGGGAACAGCAGTCATTCACCAGCGTGGCCGCTTGCCGCACAACAACCTCGAATTATTCTCAAATGCCCCCATTACCACGCACCAACATTACCGCAGTTTGGGCACCAATGCTGCTGTCTATGCACGTGGAGATTGGCCCGAGCCGGTGATCGTGACGAACAACGGAGAAGCCTTGGGCGCGCGGTTTCATGCGCGAGTGGCGCTGATCTATGCGATTGAAACAGCGATGCTTGTTGCTGACAGAATGCCACAGCAGGTCGCAATCACCTTCCTTGAGGACAGCGATGCCTGATAAACAGAAAATGTACCCATTATCGGAAAACCATTCGGATGAACTCCGTGCGGCAAACGGATTCCGTATCGATGAGCTGACGATGGAAAATATTCTAAGTGATAAGGTCACCATGGAAGATATCCAGATCGCTCCGGAAACTCTTAACCATCAAGCTGAAATTGCGGCTGCCGCCAAACGTTATCCGCTGGCGGTAAATTTTCGGCGCGCTGCTGAAATGACGCGCCTGCCCAATGAATTGATCATGGAAATTTATGAAATGCTGCGTCCGGGGCGAGCCGTCGACCGCGCTAGCCTGGATGCCATTGCCCAGCGATTGCGTGAGGAATTTGGTGCTGAAAAGCTGGCGCTGTTTCTCGAGGAAGCGGCCGAAATCTATACGCGTCATGGGGTCTTTTCAAAGCGCTTCTGATTAACAACGGGCTGGGATGGCACCGCGGTATAGACAGCTGCAGGGAGGCAGTGCGAATGCTACTTGAAAACAGGATCGCGTTGGTAACAGCTGCCGGCTCGGGGATCGGTCAGGCGGGGGCGAGGATCATGGCCAGAAACGGCGCGATGGTTGTTGTCACAGATCGTGATGGAGATCGAGCAGATGAAACGGCAGAGATTATCAGGGCTGAGGGCGGCCGGTGCGAGTCGGCATGTCTTGACGTAACTGCCGACGAGGACATCGCCAAGATCATAGCCGAGATCGAGAAATCTCATGGACGCCTTGACATTCTTCATTCCCA
>Ga0181576_10001611_pt1 | contig 17187 bp, 17 predicted proteins | sample 101ome_22_FD_132464 | JGI IMG/M metagenome (GOLD analysis project Ga0181576, IMG submission 132464) | Coastal salt marsh microbial communities from the Groves Creek Marsh, Skidaway Island, Georgia - 101412BT metaG (megahit assembly) | ecosystem: Environmental > Aquatic > Marine > Intertidal... | reverse complement strand
TGTAGGTGGCAGGCGAAATAAACAAACTAAATAGTTCTGTTCGTAAAATCACCCAAAATCCTTGCTTCATGATATTTTAATCCTGATCGTCCTTTCGCAAACGACGAGACTTTTTTCCTAATAGGTCATTTTTTTCCCAGTTTTTCTTTGTTGCTCGCAAAAAGATTGTTTGAAGATCTGGTCTTTCAATCTGAAATTCAAAAACCCTCATTTCCGGCATTTTGATTAGATGTTTTAAGACTTTTTCCGCATAAAATTCGCCTTGATCGGTTGAGAAAATAAATCTTTTTTTCCCGGAAACTTCTACTGGTTCATCCTGAATTAGTTCACATGATTGGTCTATGGATCTAACATGCCTCTGTATATCTATTTTACTAGCTAAAGCGACTATCTCGAAAACCGTCTTATTAATATAAGCTTTTTGTAATTCAGGCAGTGTTCCTTCAGCGACAATTTGGCCATGGCTTAATATGACCATGCGATCGCAACAAGCTTCAACCTCAGAGAGCAAATGGCTGGAGAGTAAAAATGTAATTTCACCACGTAATCTTTCCATCATTTTACGAGTTATTGCAGATTGCCTTGGGTCCAATCCAATGGTCGGTTCATCGAGGATAACCAATCTGGGTTCCGCTAACAATGCATCAGCAATGCCAACTCTTTGACGATAGCCTTTTGATAGGTTTCCTATTTTTCGCTCTGAAACCTTTCTTTCTAAATCGCAAATATCAAGTGCAATACGTATTCTATCTCTCTTTCGACTTCCTCTTAATCCTTTAAGCATAGCCCTGAATTTTAAATATTCGATAACTCGAAGATCTTCAGGTAAAGGGTTGTTTTCAGGTAAAAAACCAATGTGATTTCTTACTTCTCCATCTTCTTCGGCTAAGTCAACCCCACAGACCTTCGCTTCACCTGAGTCTGCTGGGATCAGTCCTGACAAAATCTTTAGGGTTGTACTTTTGCCAGCACCGTTTGGCCCAAGAAAACCGACGATTTCTCCTTTTCCGACAGAAAAGCTTATGCCTTTGAGTGCCTGAATTAGTCCATATCGTTTTTTTAAATTAAGGACTTCAATAATAGGTAAAGGTCTAGGATTTGAACTCATTAATCTTTTTCTTTAGAATGAAATTCATAGGCTAGACGTAGCCCAATTAGGGTTAAATTCTCTTTAAGGATCGAATGATTGAAATCCAAATTTATTGATGAACCTCCGCATATAGCAAATGTTGGTTTATTACCGTGTTCTTTTTTTAAGTAATCTTTTAAGTTTTCAATTAAAGCATTAATCATGGACTTAAATCCTAAAGAAACACCCGCGAGCATTGCGTCTTTTGTATTTTTTCCGTAAGGGATATCCACAGATCTCTCATTTGATAATTCAACTTTTGGAAGTAGTGCAGTATTTTCATTCAGGAAATCGAGGAATCCTTGAGGACCTGGTAAAATGATTCCTCCTTCATAACCCCCATCTTTAGTCACAATGTCAAAGGTGGTTGCAGTACCCAAATCAATAACGACTGCAGGTAGTGGTAATGTAAAGTATGCTGCAATTGCATTTGCAATTCGATCAGACCCAATCTCCTTTTTATTCTGATAGGAAATCGGGATTCCTGCACAGAAACTAGGGCTAACCGCATGAATTGAACCTTCAAATCTATTGAGTGCCTTTAAAATGGATTTTTCGGCATTAGGCACTACGGAGCAATAACATAAATCCCCATTTTTTTTAGAAATGATATCAATAAATTTTTCAGATTCAGAAATTAAATTTTTCGTTTTAATTTGTTTGATTTTGCAAATTCTATCACCTTCAAAAAATCCAATCTTTGTGGTTGTATTCCCAATATCCAAACACTGCACTTTTCTCATTTTGTCGTTTTCTACTTAAAGAATTTCGATTTCGCCGCCATGAATTTTTCTAACTCTACCATTTCTTAGCTTTAGAAGAAGGTTGCCATTCTTATCGATTCCAGAGGCTTTGCCCGAAAAAAATTCTTTCCCGCATTGAACTTTAATTTTCTTCCCACTAAGTTCGTCTACCTCTGCCCATCCGCTAATGAGATCTTTTTCTATGTTTTTTGACATACAATCCTTGTAGCCGGTAAGGATAACTTTAATCAGCTTTGCGGCTAACTCGTGAATTCGTATTTGCTCACCCTTTATACTCTGCATGGAGATTGAATATTTGGCTATACTTTTGGGGAATTGTCGAGTGTGAGTATTAACATTTAATCCAATTCCAAAAATGAGTGTTTTAATGCTTTCTGAATCAATCGATGCTTCAGTCAACATGCCCGCGAGTTTTTTCCCTTCATAATAAATGTCGTTTGGCCATTTGACTCTTATATTTTCAGTTCCCATGAAAAGTCTTAGGAATCTACAAATATTAAGACCCTGCCAAAGGGTGAAATTTCTTAAGTGTATTGCTTGAATATTGGGTCTGAAACCAAGTGAGAGATATATGTTTCCTCCCTTTGGGCTATGCCATATACGACCAAGTCTTCCGCGCCCATTTTTCTGTTCGTTCGATAACACTGCGAAAGGAGATTTAAATCCATTTGCTAATAATCGCTCTACTTCGCTGTTTGTGCTGTCTACTTCATCATGGGTAAAGATATCGCAGAATTTTTTATTATCTTTCATCCACGCATTAAGAAGAGGTAGATTTAATGTATTGGGTTCACCTGCTAGCCGGTATCCAAGGTTTTGGGAGGCTTCAATTGTGAGACCAGCTTTTCTCAATTTATCGATCCTTGACCAAACACCAACTCTGGACATTTTGAGTTTTTGTGCCAACACGCTTCCAGAGACATAGTATGGCGAGGCATTAAGAAGCATTCTTAGGACATAACTGCTTGGGTCTTTATCAGACTTCGATTTTGAAACTATTTTTGGAGTTCCAATTTTTTTTCTCTTACCTGTAGGATATGTAGACATTTTTTTACTTCCAATCCAATCCAATATCAACCCATCTGCTAGAGTGAATAGGGGCACCTGTTGAAATGAAATGTGGTTGTGCTTTGGCGTAATCTAGGATGCTGGACTCTGTAATACCTCCACTTGCCTCGATGACCACTCTATTCTTATTTTTCATCATAGCTTGTTTAATCAAAGTAGGAGAAAAATTATCGAGTAACACCGCATCGACGCCTGAACTGATTGCTGCTTCAAGTTGTTCGATTTCATCAATTTCAACTTCGATTATACAATTAGAATTATTTTTCCTAACCACGGATCGGAGAAAGTTTTCCAACTCAGTCCCATGAGTTGCCTGCGCTGCAGCAAGATGATTGTCTTTGATTAAAATCCTGTCAAAGAGACCGATGCGGTGGTTGAAGCTTCCACCGCAGGCAGATGCGTATTTTTCGAGTAATCGTAAACCTGGAGTGGTTTTACGGGTATCGAGCAAACCAACACCATGTTTATCAATCTTTTTTTTAAATTTTAAAACAGAAGTTGAGATACCTGATAGTCTTTGAAGGTAGTTTAGAACACTTCTCTCAATAGCCAAGATCTCATTTATTGGCCCAGCTAATATTCCTATGATATCATCTCTCTGAAGATCATCCCCATCATTGTATTTTATTGTGTAGGTAACTTGTTGAGTTCCGAAAGCCTTGATAATGAAAGGAATTATTAGGGTTCCACATAGAATCATTGGTTCCCTAGCAGTTAGATAGGCAGACCCATTATTAGTTATTTCACAGTATCTAGTTGTGATATCTGATTGCCATTTCGTTTCATCTTTTGAATTTAGCCCTAAATCTTCTTCAACACAGATCTTTAGTTGTTTTTCAATTAGGTTTTTATCCAAGGCATCCCATGAAATTCTTTGCCTGAAAGATTCAAGAGCTGGAGGATTATCTTTCAAGAATTTAAATACTTTTAAGAAAAATCAAGGATTTCAGCCACTGGAGGTAAGTTTTGGATTACCTGACCAGGGTGTGGACCAACTCCAATATAAAGTAATTCAGGCAGTCGCTTATTTGCCCAGTTCTTACCGTAAGCGACCTCGCAGATACTTGTAATCATTTTTCGAACATAATTTTTAGCTTCAACAGGAAGGTCTGTAAAATTTTTACAACGACTGATGTCCTCTTTCCAAACGGGGAGCTCTAGGTAAACTGGAGACAATGATCTTCGTGTTTTTTCACTCCGAGGAACAGTCGTAATCATTTCTCCACTTTCATTTGTATAAGAAATACAGATTTTTAATTTATCACATTCTTCGTTTAGGGCACTTAACGCATCTAGTTTGTTGATGACTAGCCAATCAAAACCTCCATAACGAAGTGCATTTCCTTTTTCAACTGCATCAAACCATCCCACCATCCTTTGTCTACCAGTTGAAGTTCCGAATTCCATTTTGGCTAATTTTTTACCAAGCTGATTTTTATCCGGATTTATTTTAGTTAGGAAGTGGTGAGTGCCCACTTTAGTATCATATGCTTTGCAGCACCCAATCTGAGAAAGTTCGCTTATAGGAATACCAGCAGACTGAAAAATCTCGCTGGAGAAGGTGTGGGACGCAGTAACATTTGGAGTGAAGCCATGCCTTTTATCAAGCCAGTATGCTTGTCCAAATTCGACAACGATTGATCTTTTCTTATCTAGGTTGTCTAGGATTTGAGGCCTTATATCAACAATACATTCAGTAAGTTTTTGACCCGCATTCCAATAGGTTTCTTCTAAACACTCAAAATTCAGTTCAAAGGGCTTATTGGTTGAGAAGACTTTAAAATCAAACTCTTCTTGAGGGAAAATTTGACTGTCAATGGATTCTTGATTTGCTCGAGTTTCTGCATTGGTAAGAGTTTCAAAAAAAGCAAACCAATCCTCTTCCTGCACCTTACAAACATATTGGATGGTATCAAGTGCTCGCTGAACCCTGTGTTTAAGGTCGGTTGCAAAAAGTTTACGATCTTCGCAAAAAGTTTGATAAAAGATCTGCCATTGTCCAGTTTCATCACAGTAGGCGGGGCTTATTCCTCTACCAGTTGACCCCCTGCTATCTTTTTGTAGCTGCTTTACTCGATAATTTTCCCACGCTAGATCCAATAATCTATGAGCCAAATCACTGACTTGGCATTTTTCATCAATTTTAAGCCTTGAAAGGACTGTGAGTCCTCTTTCCTCAAGTGGTAATGCTTCCCACAAAAACTTTCTTGGATCAGCTACAACGCCTGCTCCAACAATTAAGTCTTCTACCAGTGGATTTCCTACTCCTGAGGGAAGTAGGTTTAGTTTAAGTCCTGCCGCCGTGTGACCTGCATTAGCTCCACCGTTCACTTTCATCACTGCACTCGCAGGTTGATGGGTCGTATTTTCTATATCGTTAAGAATTTCATGAACGACTCTGCCTTTACCTTCATCGCCCATGCTGATTCCAAGAACGGACACAAGGGAGTGGAACTTTGATTTACTAGAATTGTTCATTAAATTTAAGATTCAGGAGCGTGAATGCTCGCTGTTTTTAATTTCTATGACATCGTGTGGGGAGGATTCTTTTTGCCCTGCTGGTGTAACTCTCACATATCTAGCGTTTGCTTTCAGTTCAGAAAGGTTCTTTGCACCCAAGTAACCCATTCCGGATCTAATTCCACCCGCAAGAAGGTTAATGGTCTCTACAACTGCTCCAGCAACTTCTTTAAGAGCTTCTATTCCTTCAGCCGTACTTTTGGCTCCAATATCTTTACTTGAATGACCGTATCGGGCTGCAGAACCTTCTCTCATCGCTTCCAAGCTACCCATTCCTCGGTATTGCTTATAATATTTCCCTTCAATTTCAATAATTCTGCCTGGTGCCTCTCTACAACCTGCTAGGAGGCTTCCACAGATAACGCCATCTGCTTGGGTTAAAGCTTTTACAATATCTCCAGACTTGGAAAGTCCTCCATCCGCTAAAATGGAAACACCTTTGGCTTTTGCCTGTACAGATGCGGCGTAAAGAGCACTCATCTGCGGGATTCCGACTCCTGCAACGATTCTTGTAGTGCATATAGAGCCAGGACCTTGTCCAACTTTGATTATTTCTGCTCCTGACTCTGCAAGAAAATCAACTCCTTCGCCAGATGTCACATTTCCTGCCATAATAGAAAGATCTTTAAATTCCTGCCTCAATGTTCTGAGTGCTTGCCCAACACTTGCGGTGTGACCATGTGCCGTGGATACTGCGATCAAATTTAAGCCTTTTCCGACCACCCCTCCTCCTGCCTAACCAGGTCATCTTTATCGATTTCTCCATTATCCAGTCGCGGAATTGAGATAGCAGCTCCACATAAGAGTCTAAAATTGTCGTCTCTCGCTGGCTTTAGATGATTTCCTGCTTCCCCCATGATACGCTCAATATCACTAAGTGTATACAAACCGCATAATCTATCATCATCATCAACGACCAATAGTTTATGAATACCCATGTGATCACTAAAGAAACGATCTGCAGTTTCTATAGGGTCTTCTCCGATATCTGACTGTTTCACCGTGTAGACTTCGTCACGGGCAAGCATCCCTTCAGTGACTTTTCGATTTCGGTAGCGATGTTTTACGACTCGACCGGGTAGAAGTCCAAGTAGCTTGCCATCTTCCTTAACAATCGGAAAAGTTCTAAACTGGAAGTCCTTGCTTTCTATAAGATCGAGCACATCTCCAACCAACTTGTCTGCAGTAATAGTTATCGGATCTTGGATTAAACCATGAACATGATACTTAACTCTTGCCACTTCCTTGAGTTGCTGCCGTTGGCTCATATTGTAATGAATTAAGCCCATACCACCGCAAAGGGCCATGGCGATAGCCATTTCTGATTCAGTGACAGTATCCATGTCAGAAGAAAGAATCGGCACATTCAGGGATACTTGGTCCGTAAGCTTAGTTTCCAGGTTGGCTTCACTCGGCAACACATCTGAATACCTCGTCGCCAAAGATATATCGTCGAAAGTTAAACCAGTAGGTTTTGTCTGTTCAAAAAACTGTTCAGCTGGGAGAAAAATTTCCTTATCCATGCTTGGGTAATTTATCATTAATGGACATACTATTTTTATGCCTCAATTAACCTCCGTTCTCAAGTATATTTGATGAATACCTTAAGGGAGTTCAAGTTCATCTCTCAAAAATTTGATAAGCCTCATATATCATCGAATTTTTCGTGGGAAATCAGGGAATCTATTGTCTTGAGAGAACTCAATGATAATGGAGAGTTTGTTTATGGAGAAATAGCCCCAGTTCCTGGCTTTCCATTCCAACCTCAAATATCAGATATACTTGTAGAGGCTGAAAAATGGGCAGCGTATCAAAAACTTTTAAGTTCCAGTCCATTGGTACCTGCACTGAGTTGTATGAAATCTGATATATGGGAAAAAAATGTCAATGCCTCCGGCAAAAAAATCAAAAAGTCTATTCTTGTTCCCTTCGATAATGTAAAATGTTCTAAACCCTCTTTGAAGATAAAGATAGGACTTTTGCCAGTTGTTGAAGAAATCGAAAAAACTAAAGCATGGCTTCAGCGACTTGATATATCAAGCAAGGTACGACTTGATGCAAATGGTGCATTGAGCATGGATGAACTCAAGCTCTGGAATGATGAGTTTTCTACCGAAAAGCGAATTGAGTATTTGGAGCAACCGGTAAGCGATGAATTTCGAGATGTATTATTTGATTTTTCAAATCAATCAAATCTCCCGCTTGCTATAGACGAAACAATTGTTGCAATGGGAAGTCCCTATGCTGCCAAAGATAATGGATGGAATGGTTTTTATGTTTTAAAACCTACTCTCTTGCCTAATTGGAATTTAACATTGAAATTTGCTAAGGAAAATCCTGCCACTACAGTTTTTTCGACCGTTTATGAATCTCCTTTTGGTTACGAGGCGTTAGTTAGGGCTAGCGTTTTTTCTGAATTAGAACCAGGGTTAAATCGTAAAAATTTAAAGTCCCAAACCAAAGAATTACCAAGTCATCATCTAGAGATTCTCGAATCTCCTTCAGCAACTACTCGGGAGCTCAATGAATTGTGGGTGAAATTTGATTGATATGAAATTGCCAGATCAAGAATTTTGGGGGAAATCAGCAAACTCATCTGATCACGATTCACTTCATTATGCTCAAAATGTTTTTAGCATACTGGGAGAGGGTGCTTCGGTGCAAATGAAAGCCCAGGTGCCCTTATCGATTTCTTTGCCAGAAAACTTTCCCTCTTTGCTTTTTTCGACAAGCGGGACAAGTGGAAGCCCTAAACAATGTTTGCATACTTTGGCAGGTTTGGAAAAGGCATTTGATCGGTTGAAGACATTTCTGGATGTACAACGACCAATAGACACACTTAATTGCCTTCCGATTCATCATGTAGGGGGTTGGATGCAGGTGATGAGAGCATGGTTCTCGGGGGGGAGCGTACTTTTTGCACATTACAGAGATTTAGCTCATCCTCATAATGCCGATCTTTGTACTGGTCGGTACTTATCTCTTGTCCCAACCCAATTGTATGAATTATTAAAGTCTAAACACGGGGCTACTAATTTACTTAGATGCGAGGGTATTTTCATCGGAGGGGCTCATCTAAGTTCAGAACTTTCTCAAAAAGCCAGAGACGCGAAGTTACCAATTTATATTTGCTACGGTATGACAGAAACAGCCGGTATGGTTACTATTCTAGCTCGGGAAGATTTTACTAAAGGAGTAAAAGGGGTAGGGCAGCCTATGAAAGATGTCTCAATGAGGCTAGATGAAGATAATCGTATATGTCTGAAGTGCCCCGGTTTAGGGTTTAGTACGGAAAATTCTAGTTCTACGAACCAAGATTGGTTTGTGACTTCAGATATAGGTAAAGAAGATAATGGATATTGGGAAGTTAATCATCGAATGGATCGTGTCATTAACACGGGTGGAGAGAAAGTGATTCCGGATTTAGTAGAGAAAAAGATTTTAGAATTTCCTTCGGTCAAATCGTGTTTAGTATCATTTATCAATGATAACAAATGGGGGCAAAGGGTTGTTGCTTACATTACTCCCGAATCAGTGGATAAAAAGAAACTGCTAGAGTTTTTGGAAACTAGTTTGAGTAGCTATGAAATTCCCAAAGAACTTTTTACTGTTGAAAATCTTGATATAACAGAAGGGGGAGGGTGGAAGAGATAATTATAAATCAGACAGTGTCCACTATCTCGTCAGCCAACCCATACTCGATTGCTTCTTCAGCGTTGAGGTAAAAGTCGCGATCAGTGTCCTGCTGGATTTTCTCGAGGGGTTGACCCGAAGTCTTGGCAAGGATACCGTTTAACTCCTCGCGAAGCTTTTCCATTTCTTGAGCCTGAATATTGATATCAACCGCAGCCGCAACCATCCTCCCAGTAATAAGTGGTTGGTGAATCAAAACCCTTGAATGTGGGTAGAGTAATCTTCTCCCTTTAGTGGCACCACAAAGAAGAATAGAACCCATGCTTGCTGCCATACCGGTAACCACAACAGCAATTGGTGAAGAAATCAGTTGCATGGTATCAAAAATAGCCATTCCTGCAGTGATGGATCCGCCAGGAGAGTTTATGTAGAATGTAATCTCTTTGCCCGGTGCTTCAGATTCGAGAAAAAGTAGCTTCTCGGTCAAATCTCTTGCCGAACGATCACTAACTTCCCCCCAAAGGAAAATTTTTCTTTGTTCAAGGAACTTGTTTTGGATTTGTTCGGTTACCGAACTTGGCTTCTTGTCTTTTTCTTCGCTCATTAAATTATTTCTATCAAATTTTTACTAAGAGTCGAGCATCTGAATTCTTCTTTCGTGTCTTCCTCCTTCAAATTTGGAATCGAGCCATGCATCAATTATCTTGATCGCTAAATCTTTAGAAATTTGTCGCTCTCCAATTGCAATGACATTTGCATTGTTATGTTCCTTGGCCAGTTTTGCAGTTTCCACTGACCAGCACAAAGCACAGCGAACCCCTTTTACTTTATTGGCTGCCATGGCCTCGCCATTTCCACTGCCACCTAGCACTATGCCATAATCGACAAGTGAATTCGCGACTGCTTCTGCCGCGGGAGTGATGAACTCGGGATAATCAACGGATTCTTCATTAAATGTTCCAAAGTCTTTAGTTTGGTGGCCAAGATTGTGTAGATGCTCTTTGATTGCTTCCTTGTAAAGATAACCTGCATGATCTGTGCCTAAGGCAAAGGTTAAGACCTTATTTTCTGCTTCTGACATGGTACAATAAAGGATTAAGTGAAAACTTAGATCAACCCCAGTTCCATTTTACCTTCCTCAGAGATTAAATCTTGGGTCCAGGGTGGATCCCACACAATTTCAACTTCGGCATCATCAATGCCTGCAAGTTCCATGACTTTACCTTTGACATCTTCAGCAATTACAGGTCCCATGCCACAGCCTGGAGCAGTGAGAGTTAGATCAACAAATGCAACTCGTCCCCGATCGTCCATCTCTTCGATCTCTACCCTGTAGATTAGACCAAGATCTACTACATTGACGGGGATCTCGGGGTCAAAGACACTTTTAAGATTTTCACGAATTTCTTCAGTAGTTGCCGGTTTGCCATCAGACTGCTTAATGTGCTTACTTGAGTTGTCACTGATCTCTCCGAGAGCATCTGCATCCCTTGCCGCTATCCTATACATTCCCTGCAAAGTCATGACAGTGAAGTTTCCACCGAGGCGATGTGTTATGGTTACTTTTTCGCCACTGCCAAGAGTGAATTCTTCACCGTGAGGGATAAGGGTGGCTATCACATCCCGGGTTAGGGTTACTTCTTCTTGTGAGTTTGACATATTTTTATGACTTATCTGAAATGTTCACAGACCAAATCCCGAATATTTTGGATCAAGTTATCATCGTTGATTTTTGCAATAATCTCTTCTATGAATCCAAGAGAAATAAGTGATTCAGCTGACTTTTTCTGAATTCCTCTGCTCAAAAGATAAAATAATTCTTCCTGATCTAAGCGACTGGTTGTTGCCCCATGAGTGCATCTGACATCGTTTGCTAAAATTTCCAATCCAGGCAAAGAATTAGCCTCTGCTTCCTTCGAGAGAAGAAGGTTACGATTTGTTTGCAGTGCGTTCGTTTGTTGAGCTTCTGGATCTACTTTTATCATTCCTGCAAAAATTGATTTTGCTTCACCTTGTAGCAAGTTTTTGGAAAGTAAGTTACTTGAACAATGAGGTGCGAGGTGGTGTTGCTCCGTACGTTGGTCGAATAGTTGTCTGTTACGCCCCGAAACAAAAGAAAAGTTTTCAAAATTAGCACCAGGTTCGAGCAAATTTCCTTTAGTTTCGATACGGCTTTGTTCAGAGCCTAGGAAGCACTCCACATTCACGACGGAAGAATCTTTGTGAAGATCAAAATTTTCCAAGTTATGAAAAGTTGAACCAATTGCCATGTTTTGTATCAGAATACGAGTAAGTTTTGCACCCTTTCCGATTTTGAAATGAGTGAGGTTTGATAAACCACCCTTAGAAGTGCTGTTTTCGGAATCGAAATTTTCAATGAGGGTAACTTCAGCTAAATCATCTAATAAAACATAATTCTTATGAAAGGCTACATGCCCTTTGGCAGGGCAAGTATGGTCTATCCGTAAAGTCTGCTTTTGGTTTCCTGAAACTTTGAGAAAAAAACCGTTATTAAAGTAAGTATTTGTAAGATGGAATGATTCATTTGCACCTAAGTTTGGTCCTCGGTTTCCGGTGAACTCAGCAATAAGTTCAGGGTTTTCTAAGAGTAGGTTGTCAATTGTGTCCAATATACATTCAGCAGAATTAGATGAACGATCAAGTTTTACGGAATTAGATGATTCTGAGATGTTTTCAAAATTAGTAAACGCGAACCTATTTTTCGGAGAAAAACGCCAATGTTCGTCCTTAATACTTAAGTTTTGATTTTCTTTCAAAGTTGCCCAGGAAACGCTTCGGAAGTCAGCAAGCCAACCAGGTTCCCAAGAATGTTTGCCTGAAAAATTTTCGTAATATTCTTCGGAAAATAAATCAGGGATAGTGTTAGAATTTACATTATCGGTAATCATTATCCTACAGAACCTTCCATCTCTAGATCTATAAGCCTTTTAAGTTCGACACTGTACTCCATGGGGAATTCCCGGATTAGATCATTTACAAAACCATTGACGCACATACTCATTGCATCTGCTTCCGAAAGGCCCCTTTGTTGCATGTAGAAAATTTGTTCCGCACTGACTTTTGACACACTTGCTTCATGTTGAACACTGTGATCTTCGCCTTGAACTGTGATAGCTGGATAGGTGTCCGTTTGGCTATCTGAATTAATAAGCAATGCATCGCATTCGGTGTTATTTTTACAATGCTTTAAATGGCCCGGCATTTGTACAAGCCCTCGATATGTAGATCTTCCTTCGCCAATAGACACCGACTTGGCGATTACATTACTTGTGGTTTCGTCTGCAGTGTGGACCATTTTAGCACCTGTATCTTGGTGCTGCCCGTCATTTGCGAGTGCAATAGATAGTACCTCTCCTCTTGCTTTTCTCCCACGAAGGATAACTCCAGGATATTTCATTGTGAGTCGTGATCCAATATTACAATCAATCCATCGAACTTCTGACTCCTCATGAGCCATTGCTCGCTTGGTTACCAGATTGAAAACATTATTTGACCAGTTTTGTACTGTCACATATTGAATCTTTGCACCTTTTAAAGCTACAAGTTCGACAACAGCACTATGCAATGTTGAAGTTTCAAACTTTGGTGCGGTACAGCCTTCCATATATGTGATTTCAGCACCTTCATCGGCGATAATAAGCGTTCGCTCAAATTGCCCAAAGTTTTCTGCATTTATGCGAAAGTAAGCTTGCAGTGGTTGTTCAAGTTTAACTCCGGGAGGAACATATATGAAGCTTCCCCCACTAAAGACCGCACTATTAAGTGCAGAGAATTTATTGTCAGAGGTGGGAATGACCTTGCCAAACCATTTTTTAAAGATTTCGGGGTATTCTTTGAGCCCCTCAGTGGATCCAACGAAAATAACTCCTTTTTCCGTGAGATCATCTTTCATTCTCGAATAAGCCGCTTCGCTATCAAATTGAGCTTCAACTCCGGCCAAAAACTTTCTTTCTTGTTCGGGTATCCCTAATCTTTCGAAGGTTTTCTTTACATCATCTGGAACTTCTTCCCATGTGCGGCTGGGCATTTGTCCTTTTGATAAATAGTATCGGATAATATCAAAATCTATATTTTCAAGATCTTTAGTTGCCCAATGAGTAGGAAGCTTTTTTTTCTCAAAAGTTTTTAAAGCTTTCAGTCTGAACTCTTTTACCCAGTCATCTTCGCTCTTAACATCAGAAATGTAGCGAACAACATCTTCGGAGAGTCCTACTCCCGCATCAAATTCATAATCAGTGTTGTAGTGGAAATTACCTTTTTCGCGGTCAATCTCGATTGGATTTGTTTTTATCATAGGGAAAGAAAGGTGTATTGGGTTACGCGGCGAGTTCTTCTTTGATCCAGTCGTACCCTTTGGATTCTAGCTCTTTAGCAAGTTCTTTATCACCAGATCGAACGATTTTACCTTCCCACATCACATGAACTTTATCAGGGACAATGTAGTCCAGAAGCCTTTGGTAATGGGTGATGACGAGGAATCCTCTGTTTTCACTTCTCATAGAATTAACCCCTTCAGAAACCACTCGCAAGGCGTCAATGTCTAGTCCGCTATCAGTTTCGTCTAGAATGCAGAATCTCGGATCGAGCATTGCCATCTGTAGGATTTCGCATCTTTTTTTCTCTCCACCTGAAAAACCATCATTCAGAGCACGTGCCGTAAACTTACGATCAATGCCAAGCTCGTCCATTTTCTTGTATAGATCCTTATAATAATCAACTGCCTTGAAAGCTTTGCTGTCTTCCATTCTGGCTTGGATTGCTGCACGGATAAAGTTGGCAATTGTAACACCAGGGACTTCGATGGGGTATTGAAATGCTAGAAAAAGTCCTGCCCTGGAAATTTCATCTGGTTCCAAACCGATCAAGTCTTTGCCGTCTAATTCTGCAGTTCCTCCAAGGACTTCATAACTTGGGTGGGCGGCAAGTGCCTTGGATAAAGTACTTTTGCCACTACCATTAGGGCCCATTATTGCATGTACTTCGCCACTCGGTATTTCCAATGAGAAATCATTGAGAATGGATTTATCTTCGATGTTAACTGACAGATTCTGTACTTTAAGCGTACTCACATTTAGGTGTTGTTTATTAGTTGTTGGAGGGAGTCGTGCCATGAAATGATAAATCAAACCCGGCGAGAGAAAAACCTTTCGGTAAAATTGATTTAAGGGAAGATAATGTTTCTTCACATATCGGTAAGTCGGTGATAGCACCAGATTCAGTACACTTAAAATGTGCATGAGGAGCAAGATTAGGACAATAACGAGATGAAGTTCTGTCCAAGTTAATCTTTTTCACCAAACCACATTCTACAAAAGTTTCCAGGCAGTTATATACAGTCGCAAATGATATCTTTGGAAGTTTTTTTCTGACCCGTAAGAAGATGTCATCTGCAGTAGGATGGTCTCTTTTCTCCAAAATTACATCGTAAACGCATAGCCTCTGCTTGGTTGAACGAAGACCTATTTTGTTTAGCGTGGAAGATAATTCCTGCACACTTGGAGATAAATGATGCTGAATCACAACAGCCATGATAAATGGAGGATTTTAATTCGCAAGTTTAATTAGAATTATTCTAATTAAACTCTTCAGGCGATTAATAATCTGTGTAAGTAAAAAGTCCCCAAAGAGCGGATGTTCTCGTACCTGAAAAATGTTTGCGGTTCCAAATATCACTTGATCTAAGCCTTATTGTTCCTTTTTCGATAGGTTCGTAAGATTTAGTGGTATTTGACAATGCACCCGCAGCATTGAAGTCTTTGGAGAAATAATTTTTGGCATTTTGAACATACCTGCATCCTGATGACATGAATATGCAAAGCAGTACTATAAAAAAACCTTTGAATCTATTGATTATTTTTTTATTCCATGACATCCCAATATATCAATATGTGTTCAAGTGATAGTCAATTTATTTCAATATATGTTTATTGATTGAGACTATGAATCGAATCAATTAGAAGAAATCATCTTATGGTAAAAGAAATTTCTCTCATCGAAGAAATAGTAGCACTTGCGAAACGCAGGGGTTTTGTATTTCAATCCTCGGAAATCTATGGTGGTCTAAACGGTTTTTTTGATTACGGTCCGCTCGGCGTGGAACTTCGTAAAAACATCAAGGATGCTTGGTGGGAAGATATGGTGAGGCGACGTGACGATATGGTCGGTCTAGATTCCGGCATTATTATGAATCCAAAGATTTGGCAGGCGTCAGGTCATGTTGATGGTTTTACTGACCCCATGGTTGATTGTAAGGAATCGAAAATGAGGTACCGTGCCGATCAACTTTTTGCTTCTGAGGTTAAGGTTAATGGTGAGAGTATTGGATGGGTTTCCTTAATTGAGTCAGAAAATATGCATGAGGAAGCCGAGTCTATGGCAGAATCAATGAAGAGAAAAGCCGCCAAACAAGGGACTCTCGAACCGGTTGATTTAAGAGCTTACGATGAACTTTCTTCAGATGAACAGCAACTTGTTCCATCTCCTGCGACTGGGAGACCTGGTTCACTTACTCCTCCAAGAGATTTTAACATGATGTTTGAAACACATGTAGGTGCATTGAGGGACGGTTCATCCCTTTGTTATTTGCGTCCGGAGACGGCTCAGGGCATTTTCGCAAATTTTAAAAATGTAGTAGATACAGGTCGTGTAAAGGTTCCTTTTGGAATAGCCCAAATCGGAAAAGCTTTTCGTAATGAAATTACTCCCCGTAATTTCATTTTCCGTTCGAGAGAATTTGAACAAATGGAAATCGAATATTTTATTCCCCCAGGTGAGGATCAATGGCCGAAATACCATGCTGAGTGGATAAAAACCCGGAAGGATTGGTTTTCGTCGATCGGATTGACACCTGAGTATTTGGGGGAAGAAGTACATCCGCAGCATAAACTCGCACATTATGCCAAAGCTTGTACAGATATTACATTCAAGTTCCCGTTTGGAGAGCATGAATTAGAAGGCATTGCCGCGAGGGGTAATTTTGACCTCACTCAACATCAGGAGCATTCCGGGAAGAATCTGGAATATTTTGATGAGGAGATGAAACAAAAATACCTACCTCATGTTATCGAGCCAAGTCTGGGAGTCGATCGTACTTTCCTTGCTGTTCTTTGTTCTGCCTACTCCGTAGATGAAATTGAAGGCGAGAAGCGCACTGTTCTTCGCTTCCATCCAAGAGTCGCCCCAATTAAAGTGGGTATTTTTCCTTTGGTTAAAAATAAGCCCGTCTTGGTCGAGCGAGCCCAGGAAATTTACAAATTAATGCAAAAGCGGTGGAATGTTATTTATGATCAATCCGGTGCGATTGGAAGAAGATATAGAAGAATTGATGAAGCTGGCGTACCTTTTGGAATTACCGTAGATTTTGATACAATCGAAGGAGATGGTACGGTTACTGTTCGTAATCGTGACACTACTGAGCAAAAAAGGTTAAGCGTGGAGGAAGCGATTGCTATGATTGAGTCAGAAATAAATCCCTAAAATAGAATAAGTAAGCAATTTGATTTTCAAAAAATGAATCTTCTAGGATCCATGAATTTTCCAGGAGTCCATAACCATTTGTAGTCTTTTCCTTTGATTCCAGAGGTTCCATTGTAGGCGGAAAGCAATATCAATTTCTTTATCGATTGGGGGAATGTTATCTGCCATTCTCCAAGCGATTCCTGTGATGGCTTCTTCGCCATTGTGAATTGAAAACTGAAAGTGTTCGCCTGAACCAACGGGTTTTGGTCTCCCGTTTAATCTGACTTTTTCAATTCCAAGTAAAGGTTGTGGATTACCCTGCCCAAAAGGTGCCAGTTTTTCAATTTCATGCAGCAGATTGTCATTCAATTGATTTTGTTGAACAAATGCATCTATTTCCAAGTACTGATTGGTAGTGTGAGTTCCGATCTGAGATTTGACTGCGGTTAAAAATGCCTTGGTAAATTCTTCTAGATTTTCCTTAACGATGCTTAAGCCAACAGCCACCGGGTGCCCTCCCCAGTGTAGAAGAAGATTCTTACATTCTGCCAATGCTTGCACTAAATCCAATCCCTTTACACCTCTTCCAGATCC
>Ga0181576_10001605_pt1 | contig 17229 bp, 17 predicted proteins | sample 101ome_22_FD_132464 | JGI IMG/M metagenome (GOLD analysis project Ga0181576, IMG submission 132464) | Coastal salt marsh microbial communities from the Groves Creek Marsh, Skidaway Island, Georgia - 101412BT metaG (megahit assembly) | ecosystem: Environmental > Aquatic > Marine > Intertidal... | reverse complement strand
TATCGGGCCGATCCCAAAGCCGCTCATGCCGGTGTAAGTGCCAAGGCGACAGCACCACCTGCGCCCCTTTGCGCACCACTCGTTTGCGGACCTACTCAGGCTGTACTGTCTCCCGCACCATCATCGGCACCGGCGGATAAAGCCGTAGCGTCTCCCGAAACACATTCCGCGTCACCCGTAATTGCGATAGCGCCGCGAATGCCGCCGTAATCGTTTCGCCAAACGCCGCCATACGCTCCTCCAACTCTGGCGGGTTCCCGCCCTTCCAGCGGGCGGAATAGGCGTAATCATGCATCAAATAATAGGCGAAGAACTTGCCGTCCTTCTTCTTGAACCAACGAAGGATCCACACCGCCAAGGCAAGCCCCACTGCCAGCCGCGCGCCATGCGCAATGGCAGGCAAGTTCACCCCGGTAAGGCCAAGCAAAGAATCGACAATCCACGCGACGAGAGCACTGCTCCCCCACCCAATTAAGATAGCAAGCGCCAGTTGTAGCAAGAGCATTCCAATCGGATACAGTGCAGCAATCACCGGCCCCTTGCGCAACCACATCACCCGGCGCAATGCACCCGAAGCGATATAAGTCCACGCGGTCCGGACCAATTGCCAATAGGTCGCCGGAATGCTGTTCAACATCGAGTCGCGCACAATGTCCGACCACACCAGCACATCGACATCGGCTTCCGTTCGTAAGCCCTCGATCTCTGTCTCAACGTGCCAGTTGTGCGGTTTACCTTCTACAGACCGGCCCGCAACGGCAATGCTTGTAGCCACTGATCCGCGCCTGCTCGGCCCCTTCACTGCGGTAAAGCTCGCGATAGCGGCGCGGATGAAACGGATCATAACCGGGGATATAAAACACCCGCCGTTTCCTGACCCTTTGCCCAATCCTGCTGCCGGTATCGCTCATGCCTGTGCCTTTGACCGCTGTCGTTGTCAGGACTGTAACGCGGCCTTTGGGCAAGAATAAGCCGTTTCGTCAGTTTTTAGCCGACGCTTGCCAAAAACGGGAATGTCTCAAGAAGCCAAAAGCTGAATGCAGTGAATTGTCCGGTCAGCATCATCAGTCCGACCGTCCAAAGCAACAGACCGGAGGTGCGTTCAATGCGCCCCATATGCCTTTTCATCCAGTTCATGGCTCCCTTCATACGCGGGAAGAATGCCGCCACCAGCAGGAACGGTACACCCAATCCGGCGGCATACATCCCCAGCAACACCGTGCCGCGCGCCATGTCTGCCTCAGTGGCTGCCAAGCCCAGAATAGCCCCCAGGATTGGCCCAAGGCATGGCGTCCAACCAAAGGCAAACGCGAGGCCAAGAATAAACGCGCCGAATTCAGAGCCACCCTGATCACCTGCTTCAACGCGCAAATCACGGTCAAGGAATGGAATGCGGAACACGCCCACAAAATGCGCACCAAAAATCATGATGGTCACACCGGCGACCATCAACAAAACATCCTGCGCTTGTAGGAAGAGCCGCCCAATGGCCGAAAAGGCAAACCCGAGCGTCAGAAAAACAACCGATAACCCGAGGACGAAAAATAACGCTGCCAGAAACACTTTTCTGCGGGCCTCTTTCCCGCCATCAAGCTCCGACACCGTTACCCCGCCCATATAGGCCAGATACGGCGGCACAATCGGCAAAACACACGGGCTCATGAACGACAGCAGCCCCGCCAACGCGGCCACCAACATCGCGGGCAACAGCCCTACATCAAGCACAAGTCCAGCGTCGATCATTTATCGTCCTCCGTCATCGGGAGATACGCGAGAAACGAAAAACTGTCATTGGCAATCGCACTACCGAAACCTGACAATCCCGTGAAAAACCAAAAGGGCGGGAACCCAAATTCCCGCCCTTTGTTTTAAAGTCTCTATTTTCCCAAAGACCACCAGCCGCGGCGCTTTGGCTTCGCTTCCGCAGGCGGTTCTTCCACCACAGCCACCGTTTCTTCAACAGTTGGCTGTGCTTCAGCTGCTTCCGGCTGCGCTTCTTCTGAAGCGCCCTTCACGGGCTCAGCCGCCGCCTCCTGCGCACTCTGAGGAGCCTCTTGTGCCTTCTCAGGTTCCACTTTCTTGCGGGTGCGGCGACGCTTCGGTTTCTCTTCTGCCTCGGCAGCCGCCGGCTCTACCGCAGCGGTTTCCGCACCGTCCGCCGCAGGCGTCGCAACCTCATCTACTTCGCTTTTCTTTTTACGGGCGCGAGGTTTGCGCTTTGGCTTCTCTTGTTCCTCAGCTTGCTCCACCGCAGGTGCTGCAGCGGTGTCATCAGCTTGGGCGTTGTCTTCAGAAGTCTCGGCCGCCTCAACCACGGTATCCGTCTTCTTCCGGCGTGAACGGGTCCGTTTCTTGGGCTTGTCTTCCTCTGCCGGTTCAGTTGTGCCTTCTTCGGCCCCGTTGGTTTCCGTCGCACTCGCAGCTTCAGTAGAAGGCTCGCTCTGTTCCTCGGTGTTCTGCGTTGTGCCGTTCTCATCTTCGCCGCCCGAGTTCCGCCGCCGCCGCCGCCGCCGGCGCCGTTTTTTGGGCTTGTCGCTCGCGGAGTCGTCTTCCGTGGTTTCGGCTTCCTGTTCAACCTCAGGCTCGTCGTCGACACTATCCATCATCTCGGATGTAGCCATCACCACAGGCTCTACCTCCGCGACAACGCGGGTTGCCGTCTTGAATTTCTCAATCGCAAAGTCGGGCGACACCAGCGACGGGTCCACCTCAATACGGACCGACATCCCGTAGCGTGCTTCAATATCGGCAACATGCTCGCGCTTCTGGTTGATGAGGAAGTTGACGATGCTGATCGGTGCCCTGACCAAGGCTTCCTTAGTCCGACCACGCACACCTTCTTCTTCCAACTGCCGTAGGATTGCCAGTGCCACATTTTCATCCGAACGCAACAAGCCGGTCCCATGACAATGCAGACAAGGTTGCGTCGTGGCCTCCAGCATACCAGGGCGCAAACGTTGGCGGCTCATTTCCAACAGGCCAAAGCCAGAAATCCGGCCCACCTGAATACGGGCGCGGTCCGTTTTGAGCTTGTCTTTCAGGAGCTTTTCAACAGCGTTGTTGTTACGCCGTTCGTCCATATCGATGAAGTCAATTACAATCAGACCCGCAAGGTCACGCAACCGCAATTGGCGGGCAACTTCAGCAGCGGCTTCAAGGTTGGTCTTGAGTGCGGTCTGTTCAATTGAGCCTTCCTTGGTGGCGCGGCCAGAGTTGACATCAATCGCCACAAGCGCCTCGGTCACACCGATTACGATGTAGCCGCCAGAGGGCAGCTGAACCACCGGATTGAACATTCCCGCAAGATACCCTTCAACCTGATAACGGGCAAAAAGCGGCAACTGGTCGGCATATTGTTTAACGTTCTTCGCGTGGGACGGCATGATCATTTTCATGAAGTCCTTGGCCACACGATAACCCTGCTCACCCGCGACAATCACCTCATCGATCTCCTTGGAGTAGAGATCACGGATTGTCCGTTTGATCAGGTCGCCTTCCTCGTAGATCTTGCTTGGCGCGATAGATTTCAACGTCAGTTCGCGAATCTGCTCCCACAAACGCTGAAGATATTCATAGTCGCGCTTGATTTCCGCCTTCGTCCGCAGGCTACCCGCCGTCCGTACAATCAGTCCGGCACCTTCGGGCACATCCAGTTCGTTGGCAATTTGTTTCAGACGCTTGCGGTCGTTGGCATTGGTGATCTTGCGGCTGATCCCGCCACCGCGCGCGGTGTTCGGCATCAATACACAATATCGGCCAGCCAGAGAAAGATATGTCGTCAGCGCCGCGCCTTTGTTGCCGCGCTCTTCCTTCACAACCTGAATCAGCAGGATCTGACGGACCTTGATAACTTCTTGAATCTTGTAGCGCTTCGGGCGCGGCTTACGAACGGGGCGCACGTCGTCACTGTCATCCTCGTCAGCAACGCTCTCGATACCATCGTCCTCGGACCCGTCGTCATCAGCGGCGTTTTCCTCATCCGCGCTGTCATCATTTTCCACGGCGCCATCATCGTCCCGCTCGGAGAAAGAGCCGGTTTGACCTTCGCTCGCATTTACGGATCCGTCTTCAGTTGCGCCTGCCTCGCCTTCAGGCTCAGTTGCAGCAACCTCAGATACCAGCGCACTGTCATCGGCGTCATCGTCACCAAAATCGATGGTTTCCATACCCGTGATGCTGCCATCCACGGTTTCATTCGCCACTTCTTGTGTCAGGACTGCATCTGCTGAACCTTCCTTCGCGGCTGCCTTGCCGCGCGAACGTCGCCGCCGCTTGGATCTCGATGGTTGTTCAGCTTCCTTCTCCGCCTCTGCGGCGAGGCTTTCTGCATAAGCTTTTTCTTCAGCAATCAGCGCTTGCCGATCCGCGACAGGGATCTGGTAGTAATCCGGATGGATTTCCGAGAACGCGAGGAAACCATGCCGGTTTCCACCATAGTCTACGAAGGCAGCTTGTAGTGACGGCTCTACCCGTGTCACTTTTGCCAGATAGATATTTCCTGCCAGCTGCCTGCGCGACTGGCTTTCGAAATCAAATTCTTCGACCTTGTTGCCATCTACCACGACGACGCGGGTTTCTTCCGCGTGCGTGGCATCGATTAACATCTTCTTTGCCATTATATCCCGATCCACGCCTTGATTGCCGCCCGAGTGGGGTAAGTTGATCGAAGGCGTGATGTATTGAGGCGATCCGCTCACAGACAGCGCGGCGGCCGGACTCGGCGTCTATCTCGCGGTATCTCTGTTCTGCGCGGTTCATCGCGTTTGGTCTCCGACGCTGCCTTGTGTTGGTCAGCGCCCGTTATATGCCCGCAACCGCCATTTTCATGCCGCTTCGGGGCGTTCCTCTGGCCTTTTGGGGCCAAATCTCTTGGTTTAGGACGCAGCGAACAATGCGCCGACCTGTCCGAAACCTTGAAACTGTCCGGTCGCCACCGCGCAGCATCGCACGGCCAACCGTATCCTCTACATAAGTGATGCGCGGCGCAAATGACAATGGTCAAACGATACGATGACGAAGATTAGAGGTAATCCGAGCGTTGAAGGCCGTATTTTGCCATTTTTTCGTTTAACGTCCGGCGCGGCAAGCATAGCTCGTCCATTACGGACGCAATGGACCCTTTATGCCGTCGCATCGTGTTGTCGATAAGCATGCGCTCAAAAGCCTCGACGAACTCCTTCAACGGCTTCCCTTCGGTGGTAATCGCTGCCTTCTGCTGTTCTTCATCGCCCATCAGCAACGAAGTAATCGACCCGCTACCGCGACGGCTCTGTAGAACGGCGCGCTCGGCCATATTGATCAACTGGCGCACATTGCCCGGCCAAGGCGCCTGCAAGACCTGAGCGGCTTCCTGCGCAGAAAGCTGGGGTGTTTCGCATCCATATTCGTCGGCAAATTCTTCCGCCAAGCGGGTAAATAGTACAAGAATATCCTCCCCCCTTTGGCGCAGGGGCGGTACCGTGACTTGCAGTGCTGCAAGACGGTAGAACAGATCCGGTCGCAAGACGCTTTCACAGGTTTTTCCCTGTTCTTGAAGGTTGCAGATCGCAATAATGCGGGTTTCCGGTGGTGTGCCCTGCTCGTTCATGACGGACAGTAACTTGAGCTGCAATGCTGGACTGAGCGTTTCGATGTCCTCAAGCACAAGTGTACCGCCGCGTGCTTCTTCAATCGCAGGGATCGGCTCATCATCCTGCGCTGGCCCCAACAATCGACGGGCCAATGTATCCTCATCAAATGCGGCACATGAAAATAGTACAAACCGTTTGTTCGCACGCGCACCTACCGCGTGGAGAGCATGCGCGACTAGCGTTTTGCCGGTTCCAGTCTCCCCAGTGATCAGGACATGCCCGTCAGCCTGTCCCAAGTCGAGGATGTCTTCGCGCAACCGCTTCATCGGGCTGCTTTCCCCCACAAGCTTCTTCATCAAGGCACCGGCATCCGAAAGCTCTCTACGCAGCGTGCGGTTATCCAAGGTCAGCCTGCGCGACTGCGTTGCCTTTTTGGCCAGCTCTGTCATGCGGTCGGGGTTAAACGGTTTTTCAAGGAAGTCGAACGCCCCGATCCGCATCGCTTCCACCGCCATCGGCACATCGCCATGACCTGTGATCATGATCACCGGAATCGAACTGTCCACGCCTTTGATTTTGCGTAAGAACTGCATCCCGTCCATGCCGGGCATTTTGATGTCGGTCACGACAATGCCAGGGTAGTCCGGACCAAGCACCTTCAATGCCTCTTCCGCGCCGGAAAACGACTCGGTATCAAAGCCCGACAGCGCCAACCATTGGCTGATCGACTGCCGCATATCTTTTTCATCGTCCACGATGGCAATTTTCATCGCTTTGCTCATGCGTCGTTCCTATTCAGCCGCTGTTACGTCAATCTCTTCTTCGTAAATCGGTAGTTCGACTTCGAACACCGCGCCTTGTGAACTGCCATTTCGCGCCGTCAACCGCCCACCCAAATCGCCGACGATCCCAGAACTGATCGCCAACCCAAGACCAACACCATCACCCGGCTGCTTGGTCGTGTAGAAGGGCTCAAAGAGCGCATCCAGATCTTCGATACCCGGTCCGTTGTCCCGCACCATCAGGTGAACGGTTTCACCAACGGCAAGGATCACATCCACGCGCGGCTCAGGTGAAGACTTGGTCGCATCGAGCGCGTTGCGCAAGAGGTTCACGATCACTTGTTCCAATCGCAGCCGATCTCCGTAAATCATTGCAGGACCGTTGGGGAGAGTCCGCGTAATCTCGACCTTCCTGCTCCGCAGTTGCGGTTCCATCATCGAAATCGCTGAAATCACTGCCTCTCTTGCATCGACTGCGCTGAACTTTTCCGCACCCTTGCGCGCGTAGGATTTCAACTGACGCGTGATCGCGCCCATCCGGTCGATCAAGTCATCTATCCTGTGAAACGATGCCAGCGCCTCTTGCGGGCGATTCCGCGTGAGCAAAAGCCGCGCACCCGCAAGATAGGTTTTCATCGCAGCCAAAGGTTGATTCAGCTCGTGGCTCACCGCAGCGGACATCTCCCCCAAGGCCGCAAGCTTTGATGATTGCGCCAATGTCTGTTCCGCAACTTCAAGTGTTCGCTCGACCTTTTGACGTTCGGCAATCTCGCGTTGCATGCGGATGTTCAACTTTCTCAGCTCGGCAGATTCACGCTGAAAGAACACCATCCGAGACGCTGTTTTGCGCGACGACAACCACACTCCAACCGACAAAAGGATAGCAAATCCCATAATTTCGAGCGCGAGAATACCATTCACCCGCTCGCGCACCGAGGCGTAGGTCGTAAAACCGACGATCCGCCAACCTTGAAACGGAATCCGCATCTCCCTGCGCAACAGGCTATCCCCACGCAAGAATGCGTCGATCGGGATGGTTGTCCAGTCAATTTGGCGCTGGATAGAACGCTCGATGGCAACTGCAGGAGACAGTGTAGCCAGCGCCTCCTCCTCCATCTTACCGCGCCACCGCCCCTCGGTTGAAAGAATGATTCTGCCTTCACTATCGGTCACAAAGACCGCATCTGAAATGCTCGCCCAACCGCGCTCCAGCTTGCGCAGGTCAACCTCGACAACGATCACACCGAGACCCGTTCCTGCGTCCTCGATCCGCCGAGAGTAGGCGAACGCATATGCACCGTTTTCCTCGACCTGAGACGTAAATACAGTTTGATTACTGCGCAATGCATCAAGGAAATATGGGGTGCCGCGATGGTTCTCCCCCAGCCGGTTACGATCTGTGGCGGCCACGATCCGACCATCACGGTCAAACATCATCAATGAGGCCGCACCAATTTCGTCCACGAAAGACAAAAGCCTTTGGCTTGAGGTCGAAAAATCATTGTTTCTAAGCGCGTTTATCAGTTCTTGGTCGCGCGATAGAAGCTGCGGAACAATTGAGTTCCGTTGCAGTTCACTGATCAGGTTTCCTGCATAAAGTGTAAGGCGCACCTCTGCGCGATTGCGCGTTGCTTCAGTGTATCGCTCTGTCAGAAGTGCATTCGTAAAGTAGATGACAGCGACAGCGACGATGCAGAATGCGATGAGTGCAAGCCTGCTCGCCCACACCCAAAACCAATTCCGCGCAATTCTCACAAAGTGTTTCGCGTCCATCCTCTCAGTTTATGACTCGTTGGAAGGACCCGCAATCGCGCTCATTAGGCGTCGGCCAAAATCCCCGCCAATCCGCAGAAAAGCGCCTGTCCATCAGTTCCATCATGACCAGCTTCTACAGCGCGCTCGGGATGCGGCATCATGCCAAGCACGCGACGGTTTTCAGATAGGATACCAGCAATATCCGCAACTGAACCGTTCGGGTTCTGGCTATATGTAAACGCGATTCTGTCGTCGCCCTTCAGACGCGCAAGCGTGTCGTCATCGGCGAAGTAATTGCCATCATGGTGTGCAATCGGAATATCCACAACTTGCCCAGCCTTATACTCGCTGGTGTACGGACTGTCTGTCGTCTCAACGTTCAACCCAACAGTCTTGCACACAAACTTAAGCCCCGCGTTGCGCATCAATGCGCCGGGGAGAAGCCCCGTTTCGGTCAAAACTTGAAAGCCATTGCAAACACCAAGCACATAGCCTCCAGCTTCCGCATGCGACACGACCGCTTTACAGATAGGCGACTGTGCCGCAATCGCCCCACAGCGCAAGTAATCCCCAAAGGAGAACCCTCCCGGCACCGCTACGATGTCCACTTTCGGCAGATCGGCATCCTTGTGCCAAACCATCGAAACGTCGGCACCAGCCTGACGCAGCGCAACCGCCATATCACGATCACAATTGGAGCCGGGGAATACGATGACTGCAGCTTTCATTTGCCTGATCCTAACTTTCAAAATTCCGTAATGACCGCGACGCCCGGCGCTGCCGGTCCGTCAAATGCGGCAAGTTCTGTTGTCACGTCCGATAGTTTAACACGCCGCGTCACCAGCGGTGCAAAGTCCACATGCCCCGCACTAACCAGCGACAGCAGGCTTGGATAACGCCAGCTTGGCATTCCGCGCGTTCCGTAAATTGCGAGCTGGTCTGCATAGACCTGATCCATAGGGATTTCCATGATTGCATGCGGCCCTGTCGGCATCCCGACTTGCACCATGCGCCCCAGTTTGCGCAGAGAACCCAAGGCGGCGCGCGTTGTCTCCGCAATCCCCAGCGCTTCGACCGCAACATCCACACCACCGCCGGTCAGCGCACGGATCGCCTCTGGTGCATTGCCGCCACGAGCATCAAAAACCGCATCAGCACCCAACAATTTCGCGTAGTCGAGTTTCTCAGGAACCACATCGACAACCGCCACCCGTGCGCCAATGGCGCGTCCGAGGAGCAACGCAGAAATGCCAATACCTCCGCCGCCAAAAACCGCCAGCCACTCGCCAGCTTTCAACGCCGCTCGACCTGTAAGCGCATGCCAAGCTGTCGTCACACGGCAGCCAAGTGCGGCCGCAACGGCAGGGTCTAGATCATCTGGTAAGCGACTCAGATTGGCGTCGGAATGCGGCGCCGCAACGTATTCCGCGAAACTTCCATTCACGGTGAAACCGGGCAGAACTTGGGTGGAACAAATTGTTTGATGTCCGGCAGAACAATCCGTGCAGCGCCCACACGCCAGAATGAACGGCGCAATAACCCTGTCTCCGACTGACCAGCTCCTAACTTCTGGCCCAATCTCAACAATCTCACCGCAGTATTCATGACCGGGTATGTGGGGCAGGCTCACGTCAGTATCAGCACCAGTCCAGCAATGCCAGTCAGATCGGCAAATACCCGACGCGAGGACTCGAATGACAACACCGTCAGATGGGCAATCGGGATTTGCGGCCGTCCCGACCGTCAGCTCTTGGCGAAAGCCGGTTAGGACGGCGGCGCGCATCGGATTAGGCCAGCTCCACCGAGTAGCTTTCGATCACCGTATTCGCTAGCAGCTTCTCACACATGGCGCGCACGTTCTCTTCCGCTTTGACCGGATCGGTTTCACTCAATTCCAGCTCGATCACCTTTCCCTGACGAACACCCTCGACACCCTCGAAGCCGAGCGCACCAAGTGCGTTCCGCACTGCCTCGCCCTGCGGGTCAAGAACGCCATTCTTCAGCATAACGTGTACTTTGGCCTTCATTTTTCTTCCCTTGGAGTTGTGTCTCAGTTGATCAGCGTCGGCTTCGTCGCGTGGGTGGCCGTTGCAGGCAGAACACCCAAGCGCCGCGCAACCTCGGTGTAGGCATCCGCCAAATTTCCCAAATCGCGCCGGAACACGTCCTTATCAAGCCTCTGTTTGGTTTCGATGTCCCACAGGCGGCAGGAATCAGGACTGATTTCATCCGCAACGACAAGCCGCTGGAATTCGTTCTCCCAAATGCGGCCAATCTCGATCTTGAAATCGATCAGACGAATACCGACGCCATGCATCACGCCAGACATGAAATCATTGACCCGCAGCGCAATGGACACGATGTCATCCAGATCCTGCTGCGACGCCCAGCCGAAAGCGATGATGTACTCTTCCGGCACCAGCGGGTCGCCCAACGAGTCGTCTTTGTAAGAGAACTCAACAATCGGGCGCGGCAGTTGCGTACCTTCCTCAAGCCCAAGACGCTTCGCCATCGACCCTGCGGCGTAATTGCGCACGATCACCTCAAGCGGGATGATCTCCACTTGCCGCACCAACTGCTCGCGCATGTTGAGCCGTTTGATAAAGTGAGTCGGAATGCCAATCGCCTGCAAGCCGGTCATGAAGTACTCAGACAAGCGGTTGTTCAGCGCGCCCTTGCCCTCGATAACAGCTTTTTTTTCTGCGTTATAAGCAGTCGCATCGTCCTTGAAGTATTGCACGATTGTGCCCGGCTCGGGGCCTTCATACAAAATCTTAGCTTTGCCTTCGTAAATCTTTTTGCGACGCGCCATAGTGACCTCTCAAACGCCGGCGGCCTTCGGTGGCAGGGCCTCTAACACGGCGAATTGAGCGCGTCATACGCGATGCCCCCCTTGCGGGCAAGCGGAACCACAGGCATATCTCTTTTGACGATAAATCATAACGAGGGCTGGCAAATGACCACTTTTGACGATCGCGAACACGCCTTTGAAGCCAAATTCGCCCATGACGCTGAAATGCAGTTTAAAGCTGAGGCGCGCCGCAACAAGCTGCTCGGCCTGTGGGCGGCTGAACTTCTGGGCAAAACAGGCGACGACGCCAATGCCTATGCACAGGACGTCATCAAGGCCGACTTCGCAGAGGCAGGCGACGAAGACGTCTACCGCAAACTTGCGGGAGACTTGGGCGAGGCTTGCGATGAAGCGACCATTCGCGCCAAGATGAAAGAACTGCTCGCCGTCGCTAAAGATCAGCTCCTTAACGAGCACTGATGGTTCTCTACAATTGTTGAAGCGGCCCGTTGTTGGGCCGTTTTTCTATGGGAAATTGGCCAGTACTGCACAGCACTTCAATCGCGTTGTGTTTCAGTGCTCCCCCATGCGATTGAATAGGTGATCGCCGCTCGCTCGGCCCTGCAATAGGACGATGAATATGACAAACGCGCTCTCAACACTTCTCCAGACCCGCGATTGGCTGCTCGCGGATGGTGCGACCGGTACAAACCTGTTCAACATGGGCCTCGCCTCAGGCGACGCGCCCGAGATGTGGAACGTCGATCATCCCGACCGCATTCACCAACTTTACAAGAGCGCGGTCGATGCAGGCTCGGATATCTTCTTGACGAACAGCTTCGGCGCCAATGCATCCCGGCTCAAACTGCACGGGGCTGAAGGGCGCGCGCATGAACTGAACAAGATCGCCGCGGAAATCGGGCGTGAAGTCGCCGATGCCGCGGGGCGTCAGGTTGTCGTGGCTGGGTCTGTTGGCCCGACCGGCGAGATCATGACCCCAATGGGCAGCCTCACGCATAATGCCGCTGTAGAAATGTTCCATGAGCAGGCGGAAGGCCTCAAAGCCGGCGGCGCTGATGTCCTCTGGATTGAGACAATCTCCGCGGGCGAGGAATTCAAAGCCGCCGCTGAAGCCTTCAAACTGGCTGGCATGCCGTGGTGCGGGACTATGAGCTTCGATACGGCTGGCCGGACAATGATGGGCCTGACCTCAGCGGAGCTGGTGAAGCTCGTAGGAAAACTTGACTGGCCGCCGCTGGCATTTGGCGCAAATTGCGGCGTTGGCGCGTCTGATCTTCTCAGAACGGTGTTGGGGTTTTCCGCTGCTGGGCCGGAAACCCCGATCATCGCTAAGGGCAACGCCGGCATACCCAAATATCACGACGGTCATATCCACTATGACGGTACGCCGGAACTGATGGCAGACTACGCGGTTCTCGCGCGCGATAGCGGGGCGACGATTATTGGTGGGTGCTGTGGTACGACCGCAGAACACCTCGTGAAGATGCGCTCCACGCTGGAGACACAGCCCCGCGGTGAACGTCCTTCGCTTGAGTTGATTACCGAAAAACTCGGCGCCTTCTCGTCTGCATCCGACGGGACGGACGGTGCCACCCCGGAACGCGCCGCGCGTGGCGGCCGCCGTAGGAGCCGCTATTAGGGCATCTCGTCGAAAAGCGATAATTGAGCACTCTCACCCCTCGGCGGACGGAACAAATCCGTGCGTAAAGGGGGCAGCCGATGTTTTAGCCGGTTCTTGGCAATGGCCACATCGAAGCGCTGTCGCAGCAAGTCCGCCCAGATGCCCTGCCCTTTGAACCGATGTCCCCAGCGCGAGTCATATAGCTTGCCGCCGTGCACCTCTCGCACTTTTGCCAGCACTTTTTCAGCCCGCTCGGGGAAGGATTCTCTGAGCCATTGCTCAAATATAGGCGCGGCCTCTCTGGGCAAGCGAAAATTGATCGTCGAAGCAGCGCAAGCGCCTGCGTCCGCACCTGCAGCAATGATCCTCTCCAGCTCACTGTCAGTCAGGCCCGGAACGATTGGCGCGATCATCAACCGCACAGGGATCCCGCTCTTTGCTAACCGCTCTATTGTTTGCAAGCGTTTTTGCGGGCTGGGGACGCGCGGCTCCATTGCACGCGAAATATCTTTGTTCAAACTGGTGATTGAGATCCCGACCCACGCCAACCCTTTTTCTGCCAACGGCGCGATCAGGTCGATATCGCGTTCGATAAGTGACCCCTTCGTTGTGATCCCAACAGGGTGATTGGTTTCGCCTAAAACCTGCAACACATCGCGCATGATTTTACGCTCTTTTTCAACGGGTTGATACGGATCAGTTGAGGTGCCAAGCGCTAAAGGCGCTGGTGCATATCGCTTTGCGGCTAACTCCTTGCGCAATACCTCGGCGATATTCGGTCGCGCCACCAAAATCCGCTCTAAATCCAAACCCGGTGAGTAACCAAGATAGGCATGGCTCGGGCGGGCAAAGCAGTAAGTGCAGCCGTGCTCGCACCCATGATACGGATTGATTGAGCGGTCGAACGAGATGTCAGGTGACGTGTTGTAAGTAATCGCTGTTTTCGCAATTTCTTCGAAAACTATACTTCGACCAGCACCCTCCCCGTCTGCTTCCCAACGCTCCGGCAGGTCTTCAACCGATCTGGCCTCAAACCGGTTCGCAGGATTGCCCAAGGCGCCGCGTCCGCGCCGATACTTCGCTGGGATAGTCGTAATTGGCTCGCTCATTGTGCTAGCATAGAACATAAGAAGAACAAATGAAGCATAATCAGACAAGTGTTCAAAATTATTCATTTGTAATCTGGTCGGTTCAGGGGCAGGCAGTGTCGCAATCGGTTCAGACCGATTGCGCTCGAAAAGGGCAAATCCGTATATCAACCTGCGCCATGCCGCACATGAATGAGAGAATGCCCATGTCCGACGAAGACGACATCATCCTTTCCGAGCTCGATGACGAAGAGCTCGTCCAACAGATGTTCGACGACCTTTACGATGGTCTACGAGAGGAAATCGAAGAAGGTGTGAACATCCTGCTGGAGCGGGACTGGGCACCATACCGCATTCTGACTGAAGCACTGGTCGGCGGGATGACCATCGTGGGTCAGGATTTCCGCGACGGTATTCTTTTCGTGCCTGAAGTGCTTCTTGCAGCCAACGCGATGAAGGGCGGCATGGCCATTCTCAAGCCGCTTCTCGCAGAAACTGGCGCTCCGCGCGTCGGTAAGATGGTGATCGGCACCGTGAAGGGCGACATTCACGACATCGGCAAAAACCTCGTTTCGATGATGATGGAAGGCGCCGGATTCGAAGTTGTCGATATCGGAATCAACAATCCGGTCGAAAACTATCTCGAGGCTCTGGAAACTGAAGAGCCCGATATCCTCGGCATGTCTGCTCTGCTGACGACCACAATGCCCTATATGAAAGTCGTGATCGATACGATGGTCGAAAAAGGCATTCGTGAAGATTACATCGTTCTGGTTGGTGGCGCCCCGCTGAACGAAGAATTTGGCAAAGCCATCGGCGCGGACGCCTATTGCCGTGACGCCGCTGTCGCAGTGGAAACCGCAAAAACACTTGTCGCCAGAAAGCATAATCAAGGCGCGACTGCTTGATCCTGCTGAAAGTTATTGAAGGCTCCGCTTTTGCGGAGCCTTTTCTTTTGGCCATTTCATCCCCATCTTGAGTGCGAAGGGAGGCCTATGATGCCTTTGGATCGTCTCGTTCTGATTTTGGTCGCCGTCATTGCTGCGGCGGGTCTGACTATTTGGATTGCCGGCATGCTGCTAGCGGCTTTCAGCCTAAATCCAGTTCTCTCTATCGCAGTTCTGCTCCCGATCGCTCTCGTCCTCTATATCGTTGTGAGGGTAATCAACGACCGCCTCTCCAACCGTGAGGACGACCATTATGACAGGATCGAGAAATAATGCTGCTCATCACCACCGATACCATCGCTGATCATAAAATCATCCGAACCCTGGGCCTTGTGCGCGGCTCAACGGTGCGCGCAAAGCATATCGGCACCGATATCGTTGCCGGCCTGCGAAATTTGGTCGGCGGTGAAATCGCTAGCTATTCCTCGCTTCTTGCAGGTGCTCGAGAACAGGCTATCGATCGGATGTGTGACGAAGCCTCCCGGCTCGGTGCGAACGCGATCATCGGGATCCGCATCGAAACATCGACGATCATGGGCGGCGCTTCTGAAATCGTGGCCTACGGGACAGCGGTGATCACCGAATGACACTGACCGATCAGGAGCTAACAGAGAATGGCCTTTCGCCCGAAGGCAAAGGTCGCGTTCTTCTCGTGGCTTGCGGCGCACTTGCGCGTGAGATCTTAGCCATCAAAGAAGCAAACAGCTGGTTCCATCTCGACCTCACATGCCTGCCTGCCATATTGCACAACACGCCTGATAAACTCCCCGATGGGGTCCGCGACGCAGTGATGAAAAATCGCGCAGCCTATCAAAAGATCTTTGTTGTCTACGCGGACTGCGGCACCGGCGGTCACCTTCAAAAAACCTGCGACGAACTGGGCGTCGAGATGATCGAGGGACCACATTGCTATTCGTTTTTCGAAGGCAACGCGGCTTTCTCGGCGCGTGACGAGATTACCGCGTTCTACCTCACCGATTTTCTTATACGCCAGTTCGATGCCTTTGTCTGGAAACCTCTCGGCCTCGACCGTCATCCGCAATTGCGCGACATGTATTTCGGCAATTACACCAAGCTTGTTTATCAGGCACAGACCGATGATCCGGCACTAACGAGCAAAGCCAAGGACTGCGCGGAGCGTCTTGGCCTTCAATTCGAGCGCCGCTTCACTGGATATGGCGACCTCGAAACAGCCCTTTCTGCTCAGGAATGATGTGCCGCTGCGGTGCTGCGAATACGCTCGATCATCGCGCGCACACCGTTTGACCGCTGTGCCGACAGGTGGTCGTTAAGGCCCAGACGCCCGAGCTCTGCATGTGCGTCGATCCGGCCAACCTCGCCAACCGCAACCCCACCATAAAGTGCCTTCAGAACCGCGATCAAACCACGCACGATCATGGCGTCGCTATCCCCGCGGAAATCAAATGTCGCGGCGTTTCCCTCGCCACTGATTTCAGGAACGAGCCAAACTTGGCTGGCACAGCCGTCAACTTTCGTTGCTGGGACCTTAAATGCATCCTCCAAAGGCGGCATCGCCTTGCCAAGGTCGATCACATGACGATAGCGGTCCTCCCAATCATCGAGGAAGTCAAAAGTATCCGCGATTTCTTCAAAAGCATCGGTCGTCATTGGTGCCACCTCTTCCCCTCGGTTTATCTAGGTGCCAACCCCGCAAAGGTCCAGTACGCCCTCACGCTTCTAGGTGTACAGCTTGCAATGAGACGCCTGCTCTGGAACCCGAAAACTCCGCTATGCGGGGCAAATCACTCAGGCATCAATGGCCATTGTGATGACCCGACGACCTTGCACCGCGAGCGCAATCTTCCCCTCGCATAGACGCAATGCATCGTCGCCAAATACCTCGCGCCTCCAACCCTTAAGTGCGGGAAGGTCGCGCTCGCCACTTGCCATCAGGTCAAGGTCGGAAGCGCTGGCAATCAGCTTCTGCGCCACGTCTGCATTTTCAGATTTGGCTTTCAGCAGTACCCGCAGCATATCGGAAAGCGCCGAATTGACCTGCGCGCCGGATTTCGGATGTTTGTCGGGCTGCGGCATCTGATCGGCAGGCATTTCAATCCCCGCCGTGATCGCCTTCAGAATACCTTCTGCGATATCGCCCTTCCGCGCCTCTCTTAACAACAGGCGCGAACGACCTAAATCCTTTTCATTTCGTGGCTTTGTGGAAGCAAGCTCAACCATAGCATCATCTTTGAACACGCGGTTGCGCGGAATGTCCCGCTGTTGTGCGTAGGCTTCTCGGAAGGCTGCAAGCTCCTTCACAATAGCGAGAAATTTAGCTGATTGCGTGCGCGTCTTCACCCGTTTCCATGCATTATCCGGGAGAACGCGATAGGTATCCGGATCCTTCAGGATAGCCATTTCCTCAGCGAGCCAACGCGCGCGGCCAGTCTTCTCCAGCCTGTTTGAAAGAACCTCGTAGATCTGACGAAGATGCGTAACATCCCCAAGAGCATATTGTGCCTGCGCATCGGTCAATGGTCGCCGCGACCAGTCGGTAAAACGGGAAGATTTGTCGAGATCAGCTTTCGCAATTTTTCGCACTAGTGTCTCGTAGCCAACCTGTTCGCCATAGCCGCAAACCATAGCCGCAACTTGCGTATCAAACAGTGGATCAGGCACAACACCCTTGTCTA
>Ga0181576_10001594_pt1 | contig 17305 bp, 16 predicted proteins | sample 101ome_22_FD_132464 | JGI IMG/M metagenome (GOLD analysis project Ga0181576, IMG submission 132464) | Coastal salt marsh microbial communities from the Groves Creek Marsh, Skidaway Island, Georgia - 101412BT metaG (megahit assembly) | ecosystem: Environmental > Aquatic > Marine > Intertidal... | reverse complement strand
ATTTTTTTTTTAATTTAATTTTTAATTTTTTTTTTTTTTTTTTCTTAATTTAAATGTTTTTTTACAATTTTATCTATTTTTTTTATATTACCATGTATAATTTTATTATGTATTTATAGTCCTAATTGTATTAATCATCAAGTACCAAATAATAATCAAAATATAGAATTAATTATTGTAAATAATTATAATGAAGAAAATGAACAAATCGAAGGTCATTAAAAAATATTAAAATTTATTTAATTATTATTATAACTTTTATTATAATAATTAAAATTATGTCTTTGCATTATACTAATTTAGATAAAGTAAGTATTTTAAATAAAAAATTTGAAAATTATAATGATTTTATTAGTAATGAATTTAGTATTTATCCATTTGAATTAGATGATTTTCAAAAACATTCTATTGAAAAAATTTTATTAAATGAAAATATTTTAATTACCGCAAATACTGGTAGTGGCAAATGTCATAAAAAAGATACAGAAATATTAATGTATGATGGTTCTATTAAAAAAGTACAAAATATAAAAAAAAATGAATTAATTATGGGTGACGATTCTACACCAAGAAAAGTATTGGGATTAGCAAGAGGAATTGAAATGATGTATAATATTATATTATCTGATGGTACATCTTTCGGTTGTAATGAATCACATATTCTATGTTTAAAATATCAAGTAAAACCAACGATGAGAATTGATAAAAGAAGAAACGCATTTTGTGTAACTTGGTTCGATAATAAGAATATAAAAATGAATTATAAACAATTTAATTTTAATATAAATAATAAAGAAAAAATTAAAAAAATTACAGAAGATTTTTTAAAAGAAAAAATAACTAATCATAAGAGTGAATTTATAATTTCAGTAAGAGATTTTTTAAAAAAATCTAAATATATTCAAAGAAATTCTTTATCTTATCGTAATTCTATTGATTTTTCTGAAAAAAAAATAGAAATAGATCCATATATTATGGGATTATGGTTAGGAGATGGTCATTCAAAAAATGTAAATGAAATAACTAATCAGGATGCAGTTATTTTAAAATATTTAAATAGTAAAGCAAAAGAGTATAATTGTTATTTACATCATAAGAAAGATTATACATATGTATTAAAAACTTTAAATAAAAACAATGGTGGTAGAGGTTATTATAATGATTTTATTGAAAAAATGTCAAAATATAATTTAATAAATAATAAACATATTCCAAATGATTATAAAATAAATTCAAGAGAAAATAGATTAAAATTATTAGCTGGTTTAATAGATACAGATGGATATTATTCTAAATGTTTATTATATGAAATAGTTCAAAAAAATAATAAATTATCAAATGATATTGTTTATCTTGTTAGAAGTTTAGGATTTCATTGTACTATTAAAAAAACAACAAAATATTGTTATTATAAAGGTGAAAAAAAAGAAGATATTTACAATAGAATATATATTTCAGGAGATAAATTAGATGAAATACCAGTTTTATGTAAAAGAAAAAAAGGTGAAAAAAGAGTTATAAATAAACCATCATTGTGTTATTTTTTTAAAGTAGAAAAAGTAGGTATTGATAATTATTATGGTTTTAATTTAGATGGTAATCATAAATATTTCCTTGGTAATTTTATTATCACACATAATACATTACCAGCAGAGTATTCTATTATTAATTCTGTTCGCCAAGGAAAAAAAGTTATATATACTTCACCTATTAAATCATTATCTAATCAAAAATTTTTTGAATTTAAGAAAAAATTTAAAAATATATCTTTTGGTATTTTAACTGGTGATATTAAATTTAATCCTGAAGCAGATTGTATTATTATGACTACTGAAATTTTAAGAAATTTATTATATAAAAAACAATATGATTCTGATAAAATTAATTATAAATTAGATTTAGATATTGATCTTAATAATGATATTCATTCTATTATTTTTGATGAGGTTCATTATATTAATGATCAAGATCGTGGTAAAGTTTGGGAAGAATGTTTAGTTCTTTTACCTAAACATATTAATTTGGTTTTACTTTCCGCAACTATTAATAATGCAGAAGAATTTGCATTTTGGTTACAAAAAATTAAAAATAAACCATGTCATTTAATTCCAAAAAAAGAACGTATTATTCCATTAAATCATTATCTTTTTTATACTACTAAATATCCGAAAAAATCAAAAACTGATAAATTTCATATTGATTTAGTTACTAAAAAATCTGATAAATTAGTTCATATAATGGATAATGATAAAAAATTTAATGATTTAAATTATGAAGAAATTAAAAAATTAAAAATGTATGATTTAAAGGCTAATAATTATTATAATAATGATGTTGTAGTTATTCAAAAAATGATTAAATTACTTAAAAACAAATCTATGTTGCCATCTTTATTTTTTGTTCTATCTAGAAAAAAATGTCTTAAGTTAGCACAATGTATTGAACATTCTCTTATAAATAAAAATGAAATGACTCAAATTAAAAATATTATTAATTATAATATTCATAAATTAGATAATCCAGATTTTTATTTAAAATCAAATGAATTTTATGAATTAGAACCTTTACTATATAAAGGTGTTGCTATTCATCATTCAGGATTACGACCAATTTTTAAAGAAATTATTGAAATATTATATGCAAATGGTTTAATTAAAGTTTTATTTGCAACTGAAACTTTCGCAATTGGTGTAAATATGCCAACAAAATCTGTTATTTTTACCGATATTAAAAAATTTACAAATACTGAACATCGTTTTTTTAAAACTAGTGAATATTTACAAATGGCAGGAAGAGCAGGTAGAAGAGGCCTTGATACTGTAGGTAATGTTATTCTTATGGCAAATATGTTCGATATGCCAAATATTACAAAAGTTAAAAATATGATGGCTGGAAATACAGAAGATATTATTTCTAAATTTGAAGTTAGTTATAAATTTATTTTAAAAATATTATTAAATAATGAATATAATTTTAATGATTTCTTAAATAATACACTCATTTTTAAACAAAATAATCAAGATAATATTGATAATCAAAATAGATTAAATTATCTTGAAAAATATTTTAATGAACTTAATTTAAATTTTGATTTTTCTATTTTTGATAAATATTATATATTAAAATATGAAACTGTTAAGTTAACAAAAAATAATAAAAAATTTATTAAAAAAATAGAAAATAATAAAGATTTTGATCAAAATTATAAATTATATTTGGAAAAATATGAATTATATAATGAAATGAATTATCTTAAAAATAAAATCAATGATATTGATTATAATACTTATATTTTTAATTCTTTGAAAAATATTTTAAATTTTTTAAATGAATATAATTATATTACTAATTATAATAATTTAGATAGTTTAAGTAAAGATAATATAACATTAAAAGGAATTATATGTTCTCAAATAAATGAATGTAATGAAATTTTATTAAGTGAAATGTTATTACAAGATTATTTTGATGATTTAGATGATAAACAAATATGTGGATTATTATCTGTATTCTGTAATACTAAATGTTTAAATGATGATATGAAAGTATATAATGTAGATATTCTTGATATTGATGATTTATTAAAAAATAAATTAAAAAAATTAGAATCATTAAAAAATGATTTTCAAAAAAAAGAAGAAAATTTAGAAATTTTCATTAATACCGAATGGGAATTAAATTTTGATATGGTTGAGTATAACTATAAATGGTGTAATGGTGATTCTTTCAATTCACTTAATTTTGATAATTATATTGGCAATTTTATAAAAGATGTTTTAAAATTAGATAATTTATTATGTACATTAGAAGTTTTATGTACAAATTTAGAAAAATATGATTTATATAATAAATTAGTAAATATTCATTCTAAAATTTTAAGAGATATTGTTACTTCTGAAAGTTTATATATTAAAATGTAATAAAAAAATTTATCATAATATAATATATATTCTATTATGATATTACAAAATTATGCTTTATTATATGAATTAAACACAGTTATATTATTTTTGATCATTATATATTTTTTATTTAGAATGGGTTTTTATAAATTTATGGGAATATTTATTTTTCTATTATTTTTTCTTTTTCACTTTTTTAGGGTACCAAAAATAAATAATAATCTTTCGAATAAATATATTTATTCTCCATGTTATGGCACCATTAAAGAAATAAAAAAAACTGATAAATATTTACAAATCGCTATTTTTATAAATGTAACTGATCCTCATATTCAATATATTCCATATAAAGGTCATATTAGAAAAATTTTATATAAAAAAGGAGAATTTAATCCTGCATATATTATGAAAAAGGGTAAATATAATGAAAAAATGATTTATCATATTGATACAATTAAAGGTAATATTATAGTTTCTCAAATCGCAGGTGTTTTAGCAAGAACAATTATCCCCTTTGTCAAAGAAAAACAATTTGTAGAACAAAATGAAGAATTAGGTCTAATAAAATTAGGTAGTAGATGTGATATATTTATTCCTATTTATAATAATATGAATATCCTAGTTAAAAAAGGTGATTATGTTAATGGAACATTTACTAAATTAATTGAATTCTTAAATTAATTGTAATATTCTTTTATTAAATTTAAATTATATTTAGTATAGTTTTTATTCCATTTTACATTAAATAAAAAACTAGAAGGTTTTTTTATATTATTTATATCACATATTCTATTTGATAAATATATATATCTATATTTATTATTATAATTTTTTAATATTAATCTTTTATAATTAAACATTATTATTATTATATTTATTATATGTATTTAAATTATAATATTATTTTTTTTTTTTTTTATTAAAAAAATAATATTAATATATAATATAATAAAATATGAGTAACCCAACAAAAAAACAATGCTCTAATAATATTGTACAATTACCAATGGGTGATTTCAGACCAAGAAAAGTATTATATGAAAATGTAAAAGATAACAATCAATTTAGATTATATTTACAACAAAATGCAGAAAAATTAATGAAACAAAACTTAGAAAAAGTTGAAGCTGATGTTAAATGTTGCGAATGCGAAAAACAACCAGCTGAAATAAAAGCTTATGAATCGGAATGTCAAAAAAAACAAAATAATGAAAAAAAAGAACAAGTTGAACCAAGTTATTTAGATATGTTCAAATCTTTTTTTTAATTTAAATAAAATTTATAAAAAAATTAATTAAATATATATTATTATGAAATATTTAATTATAGTAGAATCTCCATCAAAGTGTAAAAAAATAGAAAAGTATTTAAAAGAATTATATCCAAGTCATGATTTTATAGTAAAAGCATCTGTTGGACACGTCATGAAATTAGCATTATCTGGTGTAGGAAGAATGGGTATTGATTTTAAAAATAATTATAACCCAGATTTTGTAATTGATACTAAAAAAAAAAAAGTTGTATCAGATATCAAAAAATGTCTCAAATATGTAGACAAAGTTTTAATTGCAACAGATTTAGATTATGAAGGTGCTAAAATAGGATATGATATTGCAAAAATTTTAAAAATGAATTTCGATGAAAAAAACAGAATTATTTTTAATGAAATCACAAAAAATGCATTAAAAAATGCTTTCGAAAATCCTCAAAAAATTGATATGAATATGGTACATTCTCAATTCGCTAGAAGAGTTTTAGATCGTATCATCGGTTTTAAATTAAGTAAAATTACTGCTAAACAATTTCAAAAAGGTGCTTCTGCAGGAAGAGTATTATCAGCAACTACTCAAATTATCTATGATAATGAAAAAAAAATAGATGAAAATATAGAAGATTTTCATTATGATATATATGCAAATTTTATTAATCCTAAATATACTATTAATGAAACTTTATATAATAAAACTTTTAATGATTTAAAAAAATTAAAAAAAATATTTGATAAATTTAAAAAATCAAATTTTTTAATTTCTAATATTATAGAAAAAAATGAATTGACTAACCCTTCAAAACCATTTATTACATCAACTATAAATCAATCATCTCCCTATAGTGTAAAAAAAACTTCAATGATTTTACAAAAATTATATCAAAAAGGTTTAATTACATATATTCGTACTGATAGTCATAAAATGTCAGATGATGCAAAAAATATGATTAAAAAATATATAATTGATAATTATGGTAATGATTATTTTCAATATCGAGTATTCGATTCTAAAAAAGTAAAAGGTTCACAAGAAGCACATGAATGTATTAGACCAACAAATATTAATAAAAACCCCCATGATTTAAAAGTACCAGAAGAAAAAAAAATATATAAATTAATATGGGAAAGAAGTGTTGAATGTCTTATGTCACCTGCTAAATATAATTCAAAAACATTAGATATAAAAGTATCTAATACAAAAATTATATTTAAAAAAAAAATTAATTATTATTATTTTTTAGGTTATAAAATAATATATGATACACTTGATAATTTAAATAAAGATGTTCATTTTTTTGATAAAATTAAAAATAATGATGAATTAAAATATTTAAAAATATATACTGATAAAAAATTTAAATCATCTGGAAAAAGATATAATGAATCAAAATTAGTAAAACAATTGGAAAGTTTAGGTATCGGAAGACCATCTACATATTCAAAAACAATTGATAATATACAGGATAAATATTACGTTGAAAAAAAAAATATTAATGGTAAAATAGTAGATGTTGTAAATTTATTATTAAAAGATAATAATATAACAGAAATAAATCAAAAACAAGAAATTAATGGTGAAAAAAATAAATTAGTTATTACAAAATTAGGTACTGAAGTAACAGAATTTTTACAAGAAAATTTTCCATTAATAATGAATTATGATTTCACATCAAATGTTGAATCAGATTTAGATTCTATTTCTTCTAATGAAAAAATATGGTATAATGTAGTTGATAATTATTATAAAAAATTATTACCAAATATTGAAAAAATGGAAAAAGAATTAAAAAATGTTAAAAAAGATAAAAAAGATAATAATTTAATCGGAGAATATAAAAATAAAAATTTTTATACTTTTATATCAAGATGGGGTCCAAGAATTGTATATGGTGAAATTGGTAATAAAGATACATTATATCTTAATCCAAATACTAATATTTCATTAAATGAACATAAAATAGAAGATTGTATTAAATTATTACCAAGAATATTAGGAAAATATCAAAAAAAAGATATTATATTATTAAAATCAAAAACTTTATATTTTAAATGGAATAATAAAAACATTCCATTAAATTGGAATATTAAAAATAAACAAAAAAATGAAATAACATTTGAAGATGCAATTTCAAGTATTGAAAAATATTTAGAAAAAAAATAATAATATTATATTATATATAATGTCATTAAAATTTGGTATCATTTTATTAATGTTAATGTTTTTTTTATCTGGTTTTGATAAAATTTTTAATTTTAATAATGTTTCTTCTGGTTTACAATTAAAATTACAAGAAAAACTATTATTAAGTTTACCATTATGGTTTGCAAAATTATCTATTATATTAGTTATACTTTAGAAATACTCGCCCCATTAATTGTTTTATATTCTGAATATTTTAATAAATATAAAAAATATGCAAAATATTCATTATATTCTTTAATTATATTTGTTATTGTCGCTACTTACTTATATCATTTCCCTCCATTTAAAGGACAATATTATCCATTTATGTCTAATATGTCAACAATTGGTGGTTTATTAATATTATCTAAATTATTTGATTAATTTATCAAATGGAATACATACACTTAATTTTTTTATATCAATATATTTTAAACGATGAGTAAATGACAAACTTGTATTTAAATTTTGTTGTCTTTCAACTAATAATTTACAATATTCTTTATTCGGGAAATTAAGTAGTTTTATAACTTCTTCATTTCTCGCAACATATAATCTTTTAACTCCTTTTTTTTTTGATTTATCTGGATAAACTTCGATAAAAATTGTAATAATATTTTGATTACATTCATAATTATCTAATACAATCTCTTCTGCATATCTTATTTCATCAATTTGAATACCATTTGATTTTGTTTTTTTTAATTCTATTTTATAATCTTTATATTCACAATCCCAATGACGTTTATCTACAAATTTCCAATTTAGTAATTCACAAAACTCCTTTTCATATCCAGCTCCAGATTTAGTTACCCATTGATATCTTGGATTAAATATATTTATATTATTTAATAAATATTCTACAATTTCATTAATTGATTTATAGTCATTTAATAATTTAGTCATATTAATATTAAATTTTTATATTAATAAATTTTATTTTATATTCTTTCTAATTTTTTCCCTTCTACCTTTATATTATTTATTTTTAATATTTTTTCATATTCATTTTTATAATCATATGTACAATTATGTTCATATTTATGTATAATACAATAATAATTATGACATTTACATTCATATGGAAATAATGATTTTATTTTTTTATTACATTGATTGCATTTTTTTTTAATCATTTTATATTTAGTTTTTATATTTTTTTTTTCTCTAAACTAATATTAATATCATATTAATATCATATTAATACATAATTATTATATTAATATTTAAGTCCATTATATAAATATCAAAAAATAATATTTAATTTTTAATTTCATTATATATTTTATTATATATTTTTCTCATTTGATCAGTAGACATTGTTTTTGTAATTTCATCAATTAAATATTTTTCTTTGATTCGTAATAATTGTGATTTATTAAATCTATTTATATGTTTAGATGTATAAAATGACATATTGCTTCTTTTTTTTATTATTGATATAAGTTCATCACTATATTGTAAATGTGCTCTAATTGCATTTTCATATAATCCAAAACAATTTTTAGTGTAATAATTATATGTTAAATATTCTTCCATGAAATTTAAATATTTTAAATCTGGATTCATAATCTTACCAATATTAATTATTTCTAAACCTCTTTCCAGTAATATTTTATCTTTTTCAAATTCTTTTTTGAAAATATTACGTCTATGTTCTTCAACACCATTACTAGCATATGACATTATTATATCAATAAGATTAGGATGACAGAAAATATTTTCATCTTCATAATATGATTTATTTTCTATTTTTTTGAAATAATTACTAACTTTTTTTACTAATTCCATTTTTTTTAATTTAGAATAACCAGTAATACCTTCATTTTTACAGATTTGAATAAGTTCTTTTTTTGACATCAAGTGATATAATTTTGTCATGATTACTTTGATTTATAAGATTTTATATTAAATTAAAAAATTTTTAAAATTAAAAAATTTTTAAAAAAATGTTTAATAAATTTGATTCAAAAGTTATTTTTTATTATAAATATATTTATAATAAATTTTAATTTTAATAAAATTTATAAAAATATATAATATTATATAATTAATTATGAACTCTAAAATTAAAAATCTTTTGGGTGATATAAATAATTTAGATTTTAGATTAGATTGGAATGATTATTTTATTACTATCGCAACTTTAGTATCTAAAAGATCTAGTTGTGATAGATTACATGTTGGTTGTATTTTAGTAAAAGATAATAGAATTATCAGTACTGGTTATAATGGACATTTACCAAATGCAAGTCATAGAAGTATTATTCGTAATAATCATGAACAACTTACTGTTCATGCTGAAGTAAATAGTTTATTAGATTGTGCAAAAAGAAATACTAATACACTTGATGCTTGTGCTTATATAACACATTTTCCATGTTTAAATTGTTTTAAAAGTTTAATTACTGCAGGAATAAAAAAAATTTATTATTTAAATGATTATAAAAATGATAATATTGTATATAATTTGGCAAATGAATTAGATATTCATATTATAAAACTTTAATTTTAAAAATAAAATTTATTAATTATTATTTTAATTACTTAATAAATTAATAATGTTAGAATATTCTGATATATGGAAAATTATTACAAAAATATTAGAATCTAGTGATAAAAAATATCTTATTCGTCATCATATAGAATCTTATGATTATTTCTTAGATAATGAAATAACAAATATTATTAATGATAATAATCCTATTAAAATTAAAAAAAATCATAATAATAATGAATTAATAATTACAATTAATATAGTTAATCATAAATATAGTTTGCCATCTTTTTTTGATAAAGATGGTAGAAAAAATATTTTACTCCCTGAAAATGCAAGAAATAAAAAATTAACATACTCAATCCCATTATATTTAGATTTTGATATTGAAACTATTTATTACAAAGATAATAATATAAGTGATATAAAAAAAAATAAAGAAAATAATGTATTCGTTGGTAATATTCCATTAATGGTAAATTCAAAATATTGTATTTTAAGAAATGATTTTTATAATAAAGATGTAGACGAATGTAAGTATGATATTGGTGGATATTTTATTATTAATGGTAGTGATAAAGTAATAATCTCACAAGAAAGAATGGCTGATAATAAAATCTATCATTTTAAAATGGATACTGGTAAATATTCTTATATTAGTGAAGTTAGATGTAATAAATCAATTAGTAAAATGGCAAATGTTTTTAGACTAAAATTTTTAGGTGATAAGAATTTAAATGGTAAATGTATTTTTCATTGTTCATTTTCAAATTTAAAAGATAGTATTCCAGTTATAGTTTTATTCAAATATTTAGGTGTTAAGAATGATAAAGATATAATTAAATATATATTATATAATTATGAAGATAATCATGAAAAATATGTTGAATATATAAATTTATTAAAACCATCCTTTATTGACTATTATCAAAATATAGATGAAAGTACTCCAGAAAATTATATTAAAAAATTCTTAATTAACAAAACTTTATCTATTGATTATATTATTGATACAAAAGTTCTAAATATGTATGATAATAATGAACAAAAACTTTTTTATCTCGGTTATATGATTAAAGAAATGTTAGATATTATATTAAAGAAAAAAAAAATAACTGATCGTGATAATTTTGAAAATAAAAGAATTGAAACATCTGGTATTTTATTTACTCAATTATTTAGAAAATTGTATAATAATACAATTAAATCTATTAAATATGCATTACAAAAAGAAATTAATCCTAATTTAGAAATTCAAATTAATAAATATATTAAAACAAATATTATTGAAAATGGATTAAGATATTCTCTTGCTACAGGTAATTGGAATTCAAAAGTTGGTTCCGATAATAAAAAAATTGGTGTTGCACAAATGTTTAATCGTTTAACTTATAGTGCAACATTATCTCATTTAAGAAGATTAAATGCTCCTGTTGGTAGTAATGGTAAAATGATTTTACCAAGAAAATTACATAATTCACAATTCGGTTATATTTGTGCAGCAGAATCCCCAGAAGGTGCTCAAATTGGATTAGTAAAAAATTTATCATTAAGTACTATTATTAGTGTTAATTCCAATAAAGATTCCTTATTTTATATTTTAGATGATTTTAAATGTAATAAATACAATGATTTATCTAATATTGATAATAAATATACTAAAATTTTAATTGATAATATATTATATTATTATACTGATGATGGTATAGAATTATATAATAAACTTAAACAATATAAAAAAGATGGTATTATTGAATATACTACATCAATTATTTTTAACTATAATGAAAATAAATTAATTATTAATACTGAAGAAGGAAGAGTTTTAAGACCTTTTTTGGTAGTTGAGAATAATAAAATTAATATTACTCCTGAAATATTAGAAAAAATTAAAAATAATAATTTTACATTTGATGATTTAATTTTAAATAATATTATTGAATATATTGATATCGAAGAACAAAATAATATCATGCTTTGTGATAATATTACTAATCTCAATAATGATTATGTTAAATATACACATTGTGAAATTCATCCAAGTTTAATTTTAGGTATTTGTGCATCATTAATTCCGTTCCCAGATCATAATCAATCTCCAAGAAATACATATCAATCGGCAATGGGAAAACAAAGTATCGGTTACTCTTTAACTAATTATAATAATAGAATGGATTCATTCAGTTATATATTACATTACCCACAAAGACCAATTGTTTATACTCAATCTGGTAATTTACTTGGATTTAATGATCTACCAGCAGGTGATAATTTAGTTATTGCTATTGCTTGTCATACGGGGTATAATCAAGAAGATTCAGTTATAGTAAATAGAGGAGCAATTGAAAGAGGTTTATTTAATGTAACTTTTTACAGAACATATAAATCAGAAGAAAAAAAAGATATGACATCATTAGCACAAGAAAAATTTTGTATCCCCGATAGAGATAAATGTATTGGAATTAGAAAAGGTTGTTATAAAAACTTAGATAAAAATGGTTTAATAAAAACTGAAAGTAAAGTCAAAGGAAATGATATTATTATTGGAAAAATAACACCTATTACCGATAAACAATTTTCTACAAAAAAAAATATAAAATATAAAGATACAAGTGTTCAATTGAGACATAATGAAGATGGTATTGTAGATAAAGTTAAATTAGAATATAATAGTGATGGTTATCGTATTGCAAATGTTAAAGTAAGATCAACACGTTCTATGGAAATGGCTGATAAAATGAGTAGTCGTCATGGTCAAAAAGGAACAATAGGTTTAATTTTAGACGAAGAAGATATGCCATTTACAGAAGATGGAATAATCCCAGATGTCATCATCAATCCACATTGTTTAAGTGGTGATACATTAATTAAAATGAGTAATGGTGAAGTAAAATATATTAAAGATATTTATAATCAAGATTTAGAAATTGAAACAATAAATCCAAAAACATTAGAAAAAGAAATAACAAAGTATAAAGATGGATTTAAAATTTTTCCTAAAAATAAAATGTATAAATTAAAAACAATAAGTGGAAGAGAAGTTAAATGTACCGAAGACCATAAATTTTTAATATTTGATGGTAAAGAAAATATTTGGAAAGAAACAAAAGATATTATACCTTATCAAGATAAAATTTTTATAAAACATACAATTAAACCATTAAATGATACAAATGAAACCATTCTAAAATTAAATTTTGAACCATATTTTGAAAAAAAATTAAATAAAATAAATTTTTCAAATATTCTTAATGAAACTCAATTGAGAATATTAGTTAAATTATTAGGTTCATTAGAATCAGATGGTCATATTTGTAAAAGAAGTGAAAAATCATATAGAACTATTTTTAATTTAGGTGAAATAGAAGATTGTAATGAATTAATGAAAGATGTTCATTATCTAGGTTTTAGAACAACAAAATATAGAAGAGAAAAAAATGTATATCATATTGAAGTTGAATCTTGCCTTGGATATATTTTAGTATTATTAGGTGCACAATTAGGTAATAAAACAAATAGTTTACGTAATTTTCCAGAATGGATAATGAATTCATCAAAAAATATAAAAAGAAACTTTTTATCTGGTTATCAAGGAGGTGATGGTTCTAAAGTAAGTATTAATGTTAAAACAATTCAACAACAAATAAGAATAAAACCAACTAATATGAGAAGTAATAGTGAAAAAAATATTTTAGAAAGTCATATTAATTATTTACAAAAAATGCAAATATTATTTAAAGAGTTTAATATTGAAACAACAATTCAAAAATATAAAACTAAAACTTTGGAAAAAATAGATTTAAAATTATATTTTAAGACTGATTATCAAAATATTAATAATTATGTAGATTATATAGATTATACATATTGTCATCATAAAAGAAGAGAAAGTGGTATTGCAATAGAATATTTAAAATGTAGGATGAATAATTTTAAGATATCATATGAACATTTTAAAAAATTATTTTGCAAAAATACTACATTTATTGAATCAATTGAAGAAATTGAAAAAGAATATGTTTATGATTTTACAACAATATCTAATAATCATAGTTTTATTGCAAATTCCTTTATATCACATAATTGCATTCCAAGTCGTATGACAATTGCACAATTAATTGAATGTATTATGGGAAAAATTGGTTCATGTAAAGGAAAATATTTTGATGGTACTCCATTTGAAAATGTAAATACAGATAATTTAATGAATGAATTAGATAATTTAGGTTTTGAAAATAAAGGTTATGAAACTCTATATAATGGAGAAACTGGTGAAAAAATTAAATCAAAAATATTTATTGGTCCTACATTTTATCAACGTTTAAAACATATGGTTAAAGATAAAATTCACGCTCGTTCTCGTGGTCCAAATCAGATTTTAACAAGACAACCAGCAGAAGGTAGATCAAGAGATGGTGGTTTACGTCTTGGTGAAATGGAAACAGATTGTATATTATCTCATGGTGCTGCATATTTCTTAAAAGAAAAAACATTTGATTGTTCTGATAGTTTTGAAGTTTATATTTGTAATAAATGTGGTATAATTAGTATATACAATGAACAAAAAAATATTTATGAATGTAGAAAATGTGATAATAAAAGTTATTTTTCAAAAATTAATTTACCATATTCAACTAAACTTTTATTTATGGAAATACAATCAATGAACGTAAATACACAATTTATTATAAATGAAAATATGAATGTAATTAATAAATAAATTAAAATTTATTATACATTATAAATACTTTATGATGTATAATAAAAAAATTTTTACAATTGATGAAAAATATAAATATACTTATGTATTAAATAAAACTAATAGAAATTATAATGTTTATATTATTAAAAAAAAATTTTTTAATATAATTAAAAGTAAAGAATATATTGATAGTTTCCGTCTAAAAAAAACTAAAAAAAAAAAATATAATATTGATTCATATATTAATAGAATTATATTTATTGAACTTTTAAAAAAACATCGTAGTTCTAAATAAAATCTTTGTAATTTATATCTGGATTAAATTTTTTTAAATTTATATTCTTATAATAATCATTTTTTTTTGTTTTATCTATAAAGTCTAAACCATTTATATTTTTTTTTTCTATATGTATATTTCTATCATAAGGACTATAATATTTTTGTTCTTTATTATTATTATTAAATCCAATTCTATCTACATTTATCATATTTTTATATTGTGTTTGATAATCATTAAATTGATAATTATTTATTTTACTATATTGTTCTTCTTTACTAAAATTATACTTTTTTACTTCTTTATCTTTATCCTTATCCTTATATAAATCATTAAATCTTCCATGATCTAAAAATGGTATATTATTCTCTTGTTTTTTATATTTTTTATTTTCTTCTTTCTTTTCTTCTTTCTTTTCTTTATCACATCTCGTATTTATATTAAAAAATTCTCTATCTAATAAAAAATTATTATTTCTATTGTAATTATATATTACTATATGAATATTTTTTTAAATCAATTTAATAAACATATGGGATATATTTGTATTCTTTATAATCATACACTTTTACATTAAATGTCCCACTAAAACCAGTTACTTGTAATTTATCTCCATCAAATAATTCATCATTGTCATCTTCTATTGGTATTTTTATTGAATTATTTTCTGATGTTGTTACATAGTAATCAAATTTATTCGATCCAGACCATTGTGGTCTACCAAATAATATTAATCTATTCACATCATCTTTATTATAATTTTGATCTGTCTCATCTCTATATAAAAATCCTATCATTTGATATGGTAATTCTCTTCCTCTTGTTCTTATATTTATTGGTAAACCTCTTGTATTTACATAATCTCTATTTGGTTCTTCTGTCTTATCTTCTACTCTTCTTCTATAAATTTCTCTTTCTTCTTTTAATATATCTCTATTCTCTTTTAATCCATTTATTCTTTTATGATGTTTCACATTTTTTCTTATTTCTTTATTTAATTTTTTATAAAAACGATTATTATTTATTATTATTAATGAAAAAAATAAAATCATTACACTATAAAATATTATTTTGTCTTTATTATTCATAATATATATATAAAAAATATTATTAAAATATATAATATGGTTTTTTATCATTTTTTTATTTTCCTAATAAATGTATATTGTATTTTTGACAACTATTATTATAATTATCATGATAGATATAATTATATTAACTTTTTAATTTCTTTATCAATATCTATTTATTTTTTTATTTTTTCTACTCTAAATAACTCTATTAATCTACGAAGATATAATGTATATAATAATTTATATCAAGAATTATTAAATGAAAATAATTATTTAAAAAATCTTTATGATAAATACGATATTCCAAAACATATTAAAATTATTTATATAAAACATCTTATTGAAAATAATTCTTCTTGTCCTATATGTTTAGATGATTTTACTTCTAAAGATGAACTTTTTTTAACTCTTTGTGGTCATTTATTTCATTTTGAATGCGTTAACAGTGCATTTATTTTTAGTGATTTATGTCCATATTGTAAAACTGATTATAATGTTGATAAAAATAATAAAATTACGATTTAAATATCTCTTTTTTCTCCATATATTCCTTTATATACTGGAAATCTCAATGATTCTTTTGTTTTTTCAAAATATTTTACTGTTATAATTTTACCTAAAATATCTTCTTTATTATTATAATATTTCATTCTTTCACTTATCGTAAAACCTGATCCAACTTTCGTATTATTATAATTAATTATAACTGCAGTTAAGGTTTCAATTTCTTCATCTAATCCAGTAACTGGATTAATATATCTAATTTTTCCTATCTCTATATCAATTACCTTAAATTCATCATCTTCCATATCTTTAAATTTTAGTAAATTATTACTTCTTTTCCCTTCATATATTGTATTATTTCTTAATATCAATCCTTCCCATTTTTGTTCTTTACTTGATTCTATCATTTCATTCATTTTTTCTTCATTGTAATTATATTGTTCTAATAATTTCATATACTTAAATTTATTACTTAATATTTTTTTTAATAAATTATATCTTTCTGTAAATATTTCATTCGATTTTTTATTATAAAAATCTTCCTCCTTTATTATATCAAAACAATAATATACAGGTTTTTCTATCGTATAATTTTTCTTTCTTATTTTTTCCATTATCCCCTTAAAGTTTTCAGTATCATTCTTCATATCTACTATTTCTCCATCTAAATAATAATTCTCTTCAAATATATTTATATTATTCATTATATCTTTTTTTAAATTATTTAATGTATAAAATTCTTTCCCTTGTCTTGAATAAAATTTTATTTCATTCTGTTTAATATTTACATGACATAAACATCTTATTCCATCTAATTTTCTACTAATATACCATTCTGTATCTTTTTTTTCTATATACTTTTTATCAAATTTATTTGCAAGTGCAACATTGAATTCTT
>Ga0181576_10001591_pt1 | contig 17317 bp, 23 predicted proteins | sample 101ome_22_FD_132464 | JGI IMG/M metagenome (GOLD analysis project Ga0181576, IMG submission 132464) | Coastal salt marsh microbial communities from the Groves Creek Marsh, Skidaway Island, Georgia - 101412BT metaG (megahit assembly) | ecosystem: Environmental > Aquatic > Marine > Intertidal... | reverse complement strand
CTATACTCGGCAGATGGCCGTAGCGCAGAGCTACCGCTCGCGCAACGAAGTCAAGGGCATCCAGAGCGCTGCGTTCAAGCTCCGCGACCGCCTCAAGGACACCTTTAAGATGTAAAATCACCAGAACCAACCCCTCTTCTTCGGCTCCGGCTCGGGCTCGGGCTCGGGCTCGGGCTCAGGCTGCTTCTCGATCTCCACCGGCGGAGGAGGCGAGCCGGGGAGCGGGAGCACGCGCTCCGGGATGGGCATGTGCGCCTTCTTGTTCTTGCACATCGCGAGCTTGACGAAATCGTCGCGTTCCGCGAGAGCATTCTGAAAAGAAATTAAGTCATTATGGTGCATGACCTCGGCGCGCTGTTCGCGCAATTTACTCCCCTTCTTGGCATTCATGAGACGCTTGTACTCGATGCGGCTGATATTTCCGAGCATGTTTTTATTTCCCATGACAAAAAAAGTTGAGACAAATTAAGCATGAGCTGCTTCTGGGATTCACTGACGCAGGCACTTACAAACGAGGAGCTCAGGGTGCTCGATATCAAGCGAAGCACGCTCGAACTCATCAAAATTATTAAATTAGTTAACAAACTCACACCAAACGTCCTATGGCAGGGCAAGCCACTCAGCCCCAAAGAAATGAAAGAGAACTACGAACACGTAAAAAACTACGACCCCAAAACCTACAACCAAGGCTACATGACGAGCTCTGCCGACCCGTTCCTAATTCTATTCGCGGAGCTTTTCGGGTGGAACATCACCTTCAACTACAACCACAACCGAATCAATATAAAACACAAGAAGCCCATTCGAAGCGTCTTTTTCAGAGCCTCGCGCTCCCACTTCAGCGTCGGACGCTAAAATGCTACCAGCGGAAGAGCACACTTGTAGAGCTTCGGGAACTTAAGAACAACCGCCGCGCCGAACAGAATGCGGGCGGTCAGCTCCTCGGTGTGAGCCGTTATCCTTCCGTAGATCCCATGCTGGAGCTTTTGGAAGAAGCGGTTGTTTCTATCCGTTGATTTCTCAAACTCCACCAGCGCCTGATGCGCAGACTGGTACCGCGTTCTGGCCAGGTGACGGTAGATCGCGTTCTTTTTGAACAGGCGAACCCAATCGCGCCGCAGATCCTCGAGCGAGTAATTGATTAAAAACCCGTTACGCATCGCGTAAATCGCAGCGCGCTTCGGAAGGTGCTCAAAGTGGTCCCGGAGCTTCGAGACACCACCCGTCTTGGGCACCTGTAACACTTCGGCATCCAGCATGATGCGCACCGCGAGCTCGCAAATTTCGCCCGTCTCCTTAGCCCCCGGCACGGTAATAAATACGCTCTTGAATTTATCCGTGAACACGTGCTCCTCGACGTCGCCCAAAGCATAATTAGTCGAGAACGGCGGCTGTTCTCCTTTGAACGCGTGGATCCCAGCCGAATCCAGAACCACCATCAACCTCAGATGGCATTTCCGATTGCTCCCACCCCGCTCGCGAGCACGCCCCCTGCGTCGCTTCCCCTCTGGCTCAGCCTTCCCACGAAGACCGAGCGCTCCGCCGGCTTTGTCGGTCGCCGCACGAGCCCCGCTTGCGCGTGCAGACCCACCTTGAGCTGGCGCGCCCGCTTCTCGGCCTTGACCCTGCCCAGAACCAGGTACCGCACGTGCCGCATCGTTCGCTTCTCCAGAATTCCCAGCTCCCTTGGCGTCGAGAGGGCACTCTGTGTCGCCCCACCTAGAGGCAAAGGCAAATTAAGTGCAACGGCCTGGTCAAACTGCTTTTTCTGTTCGGTAGCAAGTGAGCCTGTGTACTCTGCCCAGGCCAACCCCATGGCCTGGCGCACGTCGAGCTCAAGGATTCGCGAGTTCACGACTTCGCGCTTATCCGCGTACAATACAGCGGCTTGGGTTAGTTTGCGCACATTTTTGTCAGAATAGAAGGCTTGTTGAATGCCGTAAACGGGAGTGCGCAGGGCGGGGCGGAGGTCACGGTTCCAACGCCGCCGGCTGAAGGGGCTCACGTAAATGGGTTTCTGTGTGCAGGCGTACATTTCTATATGTCTTTTTTTTCTTTTATACAATAAAAAAATGCCTCGAATCACGCGCGCGAGCGCTGCAACCCGCCGCTACCCCACGCGCAACCGGCGACCGCCGGTGCGTCTGAACGTGGTTCTGGATCCTAGCAACTTAATCAGTAGGTATGAGGAAACGCGCACGGTAATCAACCTGGACCCTAATTCGGGGGAAAGCGATGAGGAGGCCATGGAGGTGAGCGAGGAGGAAGCGGTGGTCGAGGGCGCGGTGGTCGCGGAGCCCGAGGTTTTCGTGAGGAGGGGGGAGGAGGAGGAGGTGGTGGAAGAAGAGGAGGAGGAGGAGGACGAGGAGGAGCCGAATGAGAGCGACCTGGAGTTTATCGCGCCCGAAGGGGTTGTGGAAGAGGAGGAGAGCGATGGCGAATTTGTGCCGCTACCGTCGGAGGAGGATTCGGAGGAGGAAAGCGAGGAGGACGAGGACCAGGCAATGGAGGAGGACAGCAGCAGTAGTAGCGACGAGGACGTCGAAGACGACGAAGAAGAGGAAGATGGAGATGAGAGTGAAAACAAAATTGTGTTTCAACTCCAAGTGCTAGATAAGTAGAATTAGGTAGTCATAAAAATGAATTTTGGTATCCAAGCTGAACTTACGTTCGACCTCTCATTACACCATGTCACAAATTCAATAGCAATCGAAACGATGAGTAACCCCAAGGCTGTGACGGACGAGATCGTAGAGTGCCCCATCTGCTGCAAACCCACCAAGAGGGTGGATCTTAATCTCTCCTGGCCATATTTAAAGTGTGGGCGCTGGATAGGACCCCACTGCTTGCATTGCGTATTGAAATTGTGGGAGAACGATCAATGTGCTCTTGAGAAAGATGACGAGGGGGACATAGTTCCAAAAACACGAAGTGCTATGGAAATGTGGATACAATCGCAAATGGAGGATAACAAGTAATTTTTAGAATTTGTGTTGCGTAAAACACAGAGAGTTTAATTTCTCATACGGGAATCAATGGCGGGCTATGATGGATTTTAATCAAAATTTGTGTGCGTAAACATAGAGAGATGCCGGCTCTGCCGAAACTGTGCGTCGAATTGATTAAAGATTTTTTGGTTGGTAGTCGAGCTCACCACCGAAAGTCTCCCCCCTGGAGAGGCTGTTCCGCCACTTCCGTGCTCGGGGGTGCGGTCACTGCACGTTTTCTAAATGTGTCAATCGGCACCACCCCCATGACTTCAAGCGCCACAAATTCATTTTCATGCTCTGTCGAGCATGCAGATTATATGTAAGCATTAATGTGCTGACATGAATTAGCGCTTCCTCTTAATAATCGAGGTTATCATCGCGCTCGCGAGCGCACCGATCAGCGTAGTCATCATCACCGCGAACACCAGCTTGCGCTCGAAACGCCGCTCGCTCGCAACGGCATCGACGACCTGCATCGCGACCTGCGATTCGACGTATTTTCGATAATCTGCCGCGCTCTCACCCTCTCGCATGCCTCTAGGTGGGTCCACGACACCCTGCTTACGCTGCGCGTACCTCAGGACGAGCAGGGTCACACCACCCGTGCAGACTGTCGTGAAAAAGATTGTAGCACCAAAATTAATGTGATTGTAGCGATGGCACGAACATTTGCACATTAAACTTTACTTAATAAAAACTTTATTTTTTCACCTTTGCTTTTTTGTGAAAGCGACGTGATTCCCATTCAAGTCTCAATCCCTTAGTCCTGATCTCTTCCCAGCTCTGCAGACAGATTCTAAATCCATAAGTCCTGACGAACTCCGAATAAAGTCGCATGGTCCTATAAGTATCGATCTTCGTTGCCGCCGAAATTTTCGTAATGAAATCCAAAATGTCCTTTCGATCCTTACTGGATGGAAGCTTACATCGCTTGTAGCTATATGTCACCGCACCCCAGCGAGAGAATACGCACGCAAGAGGCCCCACGAAATTTTTCCATTTCTTGATATGAGTTGAGTTAGAATTGATGCTCCTCTTCGCCTGTGCAAACAAATCCGTCGGCGAAGGAAAGGCGATGTGGGCGGGGTCTGGGTGTGTATGTGCCTCTATGACCATCGAATCGATTAAGTTCAATTCATCTCGTTTCCCGTTGGGAAACACGCCCAAACGAACGAAGGTACCATTTTTGTCAAAATCCAAGGAGAAACCTACTTCATGAGGAATATTAAAGACTGCCAACCAAATGAGTTTAATCTTTTTGAAAGACAGTCTCTTTTTATATTCCTTTTTCTTGCCCCGAACAATCTCGTAGGGCATTTATACCGTTTACTTATGTAAATATTATTTCAATCGTCGTGACTACAATTATCGACTGACTACGCCCGACCCCCAAAATTGATTTTCATGTCTTGATTCTGTTGGTGTCATCTACCTCCTATTCATTAGCACTCGCAGGCGATTAAGTATCCTTCTTCGCCGAACGAGAGACTGTCTGATGCTGCGCAACACGCGGGAGCGCGATGCGGACCGGCGGCGGGAGCGGCTACGGGAGCGGCGGCGGCTACGGCTACGGGAACGGCGGCGGGGCATATTGTTATTAGTTATATATATCAACAACATTTTTTTGTTACCACGAACATGTCTACAGGCTCATCCACCTGCTTGCGACCCCCTGGCGCGATTCGTATTTTTCTATCCCTAGTTTGACAAGTTTCTCAATGTCTACACAGACACCACCCATCTCGTGACTATGCGAATCGACCGCCGCGCCAATTTGCTTGACGTCGTACATGCCAAATACACCGCACTCCGAGCCGTTCTTGTGTTGCTGGTAATAAAATGTTGATGCACCGGGTGTTTTGTTCATCAACGCCTTGCATTGCGAATGCAAGTCCTTTTGCGACCAGCGGCGCTCCTTGCCCCACCTCCTCTTGGCGAGCGGCTTGCCACGAATAAAATTGTACTTCGGTGTGCACAGGTCCCCCTTTCCGAGAGTGTGGAGCTCTCCGAACTGCTGAAATGCGTACCTATCCCTGTCGTTTTTACTGAGTTTCCGTGTACCGCCCCGGGGTCGTGTATAATCGGCCAAAGCATTGAAGTTGTTCTTATCAATCACGTGCACCGCTGTTTGACAAATGTCGCCGGTGCAGTGGTTCCTAAAAGCTTTGGAAGTCTTTCCTATGGGCATCCAAGTTTTTTTACTGTCATTCACGTTTTTGGAAAAACTGGCGATGGCCACGCAGTTGGGCATGCTTTTGCATTGCTTCACCGCCTCATGCAACGTCGTGGCTCTGTCCATGGACGCCTTGATTTGAAGAGGTGGACCCGCAAACTCACACCTGGGAGAGCCGTCATCATTTGTGCATTGTTTCAAAAATGAGGGGATGATAGGGTGCTCCGACTTTATTGCGACCCTGTTCCCCGATGCCTGCACTGCAGATTGATACGCATTTTCCATACAATCAAGGCAGTCCTTTCCCCTTTTTGATTCAAACAGAAAACTTCCTTTACATCCCAGCTTTTCCCTGCACTCCTTGTCGGCCGCGCGTACGTGATTCATGTCCAAGTTGGCCTCTTTGGTCGTATTCAACACGTAATCGCGGATGGTATACCCCGCGGGGGTCCGAGGGGGCTCCGACTTTATTGCGACTCTGTTCCCCGAGCCACGGATTACCACATCGCCGCTTCGCATGATGACGCTGGAACCGACAGGAATCTCATCGAGATCGTTTCGATCGAAGACAGTACCCATGTTTTTTCCTTTTCCAGAAAACAACGGAAGGTCCTTGGAGAAGGCGGCAAGGGGATGACACCAACTCTTTGCGGTCGGATCAGTACCAGCAGCACCTCCGTCGCAGCCGACGGCTTTGCATTTATTTCCGAGTTTCACGCAACTTTCCATGGCATCTCGGAGCGATTGGTTCCTACCCTGATATAAAATTCTGGTCAGCTGACACTTCTGCGGACCCAATCCCGCCCCGGGCGCATTCCCACACTTTTTAGCAAGGGTAAAACGCCCCACGATTTTGTGCTTGGTCCGCCGGCTGGGGGTCGGTGGGCGCGACCGGGGTTTGCTGGGGTAGAAGGCCTGCGGTAGTGCGCTTGCAAACATGAATCTTTATATAAAACCAACATTTAAAATGCTCTCTCTATTTTTTTGCGTCCTTCGCGCGCGTCCTCTTGCGCTCCAGCGCCTCGTAGGCCTCCTTGGCCCAGCCGCAGAATTCGGGCAGCACGCCGTTCTCGAACAGGGTAATGCTGGTGACGACGTCGTCGATCGAGCGACACGAGCGGAGTGCGCCGAACACTTCAGTTACATTCATGGGAGGCCCATGCGAGTCGAAGCTGCAGCCGGATGGGCTGCGGCTGAAGCTGGGGCTGCGACTGTCGGGTTTGGTCCTGCGCTCACGGGAGCGGCCGCGGCGCTTAGCCTCCGGGGGGTTTGCACTCGCAAGAGCCTTGAGCTCGGAGATACTTAGCTTCTTGGCTTGCTTGCGACCCATTTTTGCACATGGCAACATTATTTTTGTGTATATTTACTCACCCTAGGTGTCAATGCACACTGTTTTTGTTTCTCCTTCTTGTTCAATTTTTTTATCGTCCTGTTTTTTTATCGCATTGGCCCGCGCTTCTGCGAGTTTCGCCTGATACACACGCTTTGCTTTCTCAAACCTATTTGCACAGACTTTCGCTTTTAAAGTCGCGTTCCTAATTTTGGTGCCTAGTTCTTGCGTTTCTTTTTTCTGCGCCAGCAACATTAGTCTTAAACCCACGCGAAGTTGTTTCAATTTTTTGTTGTTTAGCCTCACTCCATTGAGATCTTTGCTCAAACTATTTATCTGTTCAACTTGACCATGGATTGTCTGTTTACTTTCTTCCAACTCTTTTTCGACTGCTCTAAGTTGTTCCTTTAGTTCTCGGAGACTTGGGTCCTCCAGGTCCAGCAGGTGCTTGGCGAACTCTCTCACTCGCGCCTTTGCGTCGTCCTCCTTCTCTTTGGCTTTCTTCCTGCTCTTTGCGTAGTCGCCAGATTGGTACTGCGAGAGGTGAGTCCCCAGCGACAGACCGAGCCCACCGGCTCCGGCGAGCGCGCCGGCGATAAGCGCTCGGCGGCGGCCGCGGGATCTGCGAGATCTACTTCTTCGTCTTTGAAACATGATGCTCTGCTTTGCTAATGCAAATATTTTGTTGTCAAATAACAAAATGAGACACCGACGCCGACGGCGGTCCCGAAGCCGGAGCCGACGACGGTCCAAACGACGGTCCCGAAGCCGACGGGCATCCAATCGACGATCCCGAAGCCGACGACGGTCCCGACGAAGGTCCCTTCTCTCGATTCCATTCCTGATCCCCGCCGCGGTCACCACCGCCGCCGGCGCGCAGCTGCTTCGCAAGCACGTCGAGCCACGCGTGCGCAAGAAAATCGACACCGACAAGGTGCCGACGTACCAGCAGCTTATCCGGCAAGAAGAGGCCGAGATATTGGCACCCAGGGACGTCCCATCGATCCTGCGACAGTCGCAGCTGGCGCAGATGTCGACCACCCAAATGCCCGTAATATCTCTGTCGGGATCTCTTGCGGTGGAGAGCGAGATGGAGGCCAAGAATCGAAGCCAGGAGCAGAGGCAGCTGTTTGGCGGGGACGCCGCCGCTTCCGACAAGTACGATAAAGAAATTGAGAAGGAGCTCAAGGTAATCAATGAGGTTAAGGAAATGAAGGGTAAAGTTGACAATGGAAACGTGAAGAGGGTGTTGGACAAAAAGTTGGACGTCATGAATTATTTCGCAAATGAAACTGGAAGATCGTTTCAAAAAGATACAAATGGGATGACCGGTCGGATTTTTGATCTGGCCTTTGAAAAACAAGAATGCAGGGATGAAAAAATTTGCGTTTATGAACACCTCACAGAGAAAGGGTTCATTGACGAGGATGATATAAATCAGCAGTATGAGGAAAGGGAGGGGGTAGAAAACCCCGGTGCTGCTGAGAAGCTAAGGGATGTTATATGCCAGAGTGTACTCGGCGAAGAAGATGGGTTCGAGATTGATAACTGCCAAACAACACAAGACATGTTGCAGAAGATTTCCGACTTGTTCGGCATGGAATTTATTGTGGTGAAACGAACTTCCAATCTGTACCGGTTCAGGCACATTCGTTCCGCCGATGAAACGGGTGGTTCCACTTTGCTGAAAAACAGGGATTACGACCGTTTGGTATTTCTTCAAGAAGTCGGATCCAAGTTCTTCCCACTGAGAGTTAAAGATGAGATAGAAGGAGGCGACCCGGCGAGTCTCAGGAGATCGTCTAGGCGGCGGTACAGGCGCAGGAGTCGGCGGCGGTCCAGGCGCGGGAGCCGGCGGCGGTCCAGGCGGCGGTCGCGACGATCGCGACGGTCGCGACGGTCGCGACGCAGGCGCAGGTCCAGGCGGCGGTCGCGACGATCGCGACGCAGGTCCAGGCGGCGGCGGTGATTCGCGCTAGCCAAAATGAATGTCATCACTAAAGGAAAACTTCGGCGCAGGCCGGATGCTCGCTTTTTCCGCCGGCACCTCCGGCGGAGGGGGGTTCGCGGCGCTGGCTCTCTTCTCGAGCTGGGCAATCCGCTCGAAGAGGGTGTCTAGGTTGTGCTTTGACTCGTTGGGTTGATTGGGTTTGGGTTCGTTGCGTTCGTTGGGTTCATTGGATTGCGGGGGCGGTGCCCGGGGAGCGGCTGATTGCTCCTGCGCCGAGGGAGCCGAGGGAGCCGAGGGAGCCGAGGGAGCCGAGGGAGGCGGGGTGGGTTCTGCCGGCTTCACCGGTCCGGGTCGACCAAAATAGCGCTTCCTAAAGTACCGAGCGTCGAGGTGGTCCATAAGTATATCCAGAGATGATAAATTTTATTGATCTGATATAGACATCCCCGATAGGATGCCCTTCGCTTTTTGCTACCCCCTAAATCGAGTGTGGAGCTTCTCCTATGTTGAAACGATTCGCGATATCGCCGCCAGAGTCGCCCAGGACCTGCGGGTCGACCCCGAACAGATCAGCTTCCTCGGAGACAGCGGCGTGCTGCTCGTACCAGAAGACGGCATGCGCGTAACCGTTAAATGCAAGGAGTGTGGTTCACATAATTAAAACATACTATAAAAATAAATGAGACGCAGGCGCTCGAAATCTCGTAGGTGCACTCGAAAATCTTCCCGAGGTCGCTCCAGGCGAAAATCTTCCCGGGGCCGCTCCAGGCGAAAACCTTCCCGGGGCCGCTCCAGGCGAAAGCCTTCCCGGGGCCGCTCCAGGCGAAAACCTTCCCGGGGGGGCCGCTCCAGGCGAAAGCCTTCCCGGGGCCGCTCCACGAGACGCAGAGGAAAACGTCGATCGGACCTGGCAAAGATTCTCGGCGGAGTGGGCGCCTATGCGGCACTCGCGTCCGGGGTCGTAGCCGGCGTCAAAATAGCAGACTGGTTGGGCGACTCTGTTGCGAGGGATATCGAAAAAGAATTATCTCAAGGTGATATAATATATGAGAACCCCGCTCTAGCGCGGAACCCCGCTCTACCACTTCCACCCGTGATACCGGAGGAAAAAAAACGTAAAAGAACCAAATTGGGAGCCCCGACACGAAACAGATATGGAACACTCATTCGACCGAGTCTACATAAAGTTTTACCAAGCAAAACTTGGCTGAGGCAGCTTCGTAATGCTCCTTCCAACCCCAAGTTTTTTACCATGGGCGCTAGTTTTGAAGACATGAAGGCACTAGTGAACAATCCACCGACATATACGCCACGAATTCGCAAGGGTGTAATGAGCCTTGCCAAAAGACCGGTTCGCCTCAGGCGAATTCATGAACTTTTAGAAGACGATCAGTTCGTACTTAGATATGCGTGTTATTTCCGTCTCAATACGAATAACTATAGAATACTAGACACAGGCGCGCAGGAAATTATGGCGCATTTCGAAAACTCATACGACTCCAAGTTACGCACACAAGATATACACAAAATAAAAAAAAGCGACATACCAAGCAAGTTACGGGACAAACACGAACGCTTGTTGAATAAGAAGTCATTTGTGTCAATAAAAATTACCATACCTGGTCATTCCATGGCACTCTTCATCCTTAGGGACATCCATGGAAATGACGAAGTGATTCTTACCGACCCAAATAACGAATTCAAAAATAATTTACAAGAAAATAATATTAACCACTTTAGATTTCAATTATTATCTCTTGTGTACAATAAGTTTGATTCCGTTAGAGTAAAAATCCTAAAATTCCCTTGCATCAACGTAAAAGAATACTTTGAACAAACTTGTTCAATAGCAAACGACGTTGGTGGTATCTGCGCCTTAGTGTCCCAATTTGTCGTGTATCTACTTTTGTCGAGTGGTGTCCGACCGTATTGCGTAGCGCACATGATAAAAAACCATGGAGAAAAATTCCTTTATCTGTTCGCCCTCTTTCACGGCGAGATTGCTCGAATTTATTCGATTGTTAAAGACAACCCAACAGTCGATCCGTTGCTTTACTCCAGGCTTAGTAGCGCATCGTATTTTGGGGTAGAACACAAAGTGGGTGCTCTTCCAAAACTTGATTCGGCTAAAATTACCACAGATAACATGCCACGTTCTCCGTTCACTACCGCCGAAGTCAGGGCGTTTAAGCAGGGCTCGAGCGAGGCAAGTGCGGTTTGTGGTGAGATCCCTGAACTTTATATGTTTGGTGATTTCGTTCGAAGCAATATACCACTGGTTGAATAAAAATGTATTCACACATACAAACGATGAGCTCCGCGATAGGCCTGGACGACATTCTCTTGGGGATCAAGAAGTCAAACAAGCGCTACTTCCCGCCGCCTCCGGAACCGCCCGCACCACCGAAGCCCACGCAGACCGAGGGGGCCGAGCAGACCGCCCCGCCGCAGCCGCCTCCCCGCATCGAGAGGCTGCTGGAGGAGCTCATGGAGGTGCATTACTCCAAGCACCAGCGCACAGGAAAGCGCCGGCGCCACAAGCAGCGCTTCCACCGCATTAGACACTTTGTGCCACTCGTGAAACCGGCAAAACGACGCAGATTGGCTTAATTTTGTATGTAAGAATAAAAACAAATGGGAGCTCTCCACTCGTGGGGCCAGCTCAAGAACGAGTGCGTGCGCCTGGACCCAACGTGCGCCGACGATCTCAGGGCGCTGCTCGGCGTTAAAAAGGCACTCCGGCACCAAAATTAGTTTCAGCTAAGCAACATGCTATACTTTTCAGTGCGGTTGTGGGAAAGATACTTGTGCATTTCAACAGCATCATCTTCCAACTTACTTAATTTGAGTTGTAATTTAATAGAAGATTTTGAGGAGAGCAGAAATCTTTTGAGTGTTTGCTTCATACGAGCTCTTGGGTCTTTTCTGTTGTTCAGCGCAAGCTTCAAAGCTATTTTACATGTTTGTAAAAACTCCTCCTTTGAAAACGAATGCAATACGTTGGTGGCAAACTCCTTCAATTCACAAACTGGATACGTTGATAAAAACCACATCAATTGATCAATGCATTCATTCTCAAGTTCTTCAGAATACATGTAGTTTTTTGCGTTGAGGTCTGAGGAGCTAAACCGTTTCATTTCTTCTGCTGGAAACGACAAGAATAAGTAATCCCTACAATATTGCATTCTTCCCCATACTTTTGAAGGAAATTTTGAATCAAGATCTTCCAGAAATTTGATCCTTTCATTCATTTTACGAATTACGTTGTCGAATTTTTGCTGTTTAACTTCTAATGCTTTAAGTTTCTCTTCCAGAATGATAAAATCTTTTTCCTTGGCATCAAAATTGTGGTGTTTAAGTCTCGGCGAGACTGATTCCGTGCTATCTTGATTTTCCGCATGCAAGCCCATGAAATCCATAAACATGTTTCACACAGTTTGTTCAAACTTTTGTGATTAAACGATATTTTTATTTTCTTAGATTCGTGTGTGTCCACATCTCAACGCTGCAAAATGGGATTTAATATACACTCCGTAGCACCCTGATAAACTTGTCTATCGATTCGATACTCACATCGAACCACTCGCCGTATCGTCGCTGCTTTTCGAATATCTTATGAATCTTCTTCTCCAGTGTCTTGGCCCGATTCGTTGTCATCTGCACCTTGTTCTCTACGATCAGCTTGCAGTCGCCGACGGCAGTCTGTAGACTTTGCAGCCGGCGGGTCATGGAGCTTGTTCGCCCGATCTTCACAAGCCCGTTCATCTTGTTGCGAATGAAATACACGCACGAGGTGCTGGCCTTCGCGGCCGGCTTTCGCGGCTACGGCTGCGATGTGAATGCAAAGATCGACGCCTCCGCGTTTTGCAGGAAATAAATTTATTTACTACATACAAAGATGGAAAACTATCAACACTGCAAGGCCGGGATGCGGTCCATGACCAAGGCGTCAAATGATGCCGCGCAGAAGGTGTTTCACTCGTGCGCGAAAATAAAACGAAGCACGCAAATGTCCAAGGTGGGTGGTGCGTCGGGTGTGGGAGGTGGGTCGTCGCTCCCCTCGGTCGGGGTGAGGCCGCGAATGTCGCCGCACCAGGGGCCTCTTCGGACGTTCTACAAGCAGGCGCCTAAGGCCCGCCGCAGTTTCTAGTAAGCAGCCACCACGTAACACCCCCAGGAACACCTTTATCTTGTTCCTGCTCACATCGAACCACTCGCCGTACTTTCGCTGCCTTTCGAATGTGTCATGAATAATCTTTTCTATTGCCCTGGCCTCAGCCGGTGTCGCCAGGATCCTGTCTTCGACGACCAACTTGGTGTCGCCGACGGCGGTCTGAAGCGCTTGCAGGCGGCGAGCCATACAGATGCTCAGTCCGATCTTCACGAGGTTGTTCACATTGTTGCGGATGAAGTACACGCAGGAGGCACGCTTGGTTGACTTTTTGGCAACCTTGGTCACGGGCGGCCTGTTCCTTGCGCGGACAGCGTTCATCACCGGCTCGTCGCTGCTGTCGACCACCGCTTCTGGGTTCGGGACCGGAGCCGGCGCATTGCGAGTCGCATTCAACTCCGCGGAGAACCCCGGGCCCAGGTAACTCAGGCGATCCATCGTGGTATATACCCCCTCGTAACAAAAAATGTCGACTATATATATATATACCGGATGAGTAAGACCCGCCGCCGCTCGCGCTCTAGATCTCGCCGCCGCAGCCGCCGCCGATCATACTCACGTTCACGCCGCCGCTCTAGATCTCGCCGCCGCAGCCGCCGCCGATCATACTCACGTTCACGCCGCCGCTCTACATCTCGTCGCCGCTCTACATCTCGCCGCAGTCGCCGCCGCTCGCGCTCTAGATCTCGCAGACATGGGAAGCGGCGAATGTACCCGTACTTCGACGTTAAGAAGATCGGAGAAAAAATTAGAGACAAGAACGCGCCCGTTCTAAGTTACCTCGGACTGAACAACGTATCGGATGTAAAGGTTGGGGACATCATGCGTGTTCGCTCAATGAGAATGTTGCCCGGTAGGAGCAGGTATATATTGAAACGCTGGCCAATCAACAGCCAACACGAATCTGACATTATTACCCACCACTATGTAGAGTTTACTCGCAAAAACAATAATGGGAGGGTTACACACCTGTACACAATGGGCCTTTCACATTTTGGAAATGAGGATGTGAAACTACCAACGACCATGACAAGTGTGTTTCAAACCATGCCCAGATCTATCGGTACTGGATCGATGCGACATACACAGACAGCGACGAACTTCATGTATGGATCGAACCGCACCGCTCTGTTCATGCCCGACGAAGGGTGGTTGGACGCGTTTGAAAGGGTTAATGACACCCTATACAAGGAAATGTATAAAAACCACCCTATGAAGACTAGCAGCGGGTCTAAAACGTATGACCCTTTTCATGCCTCTAAATGGTTGATGCAAGAACGCATGTCGACAGACTTCTTTTTCTTTCCACACCCGCGAGATAAGTCTAGGCTGCTGGTTGTACCCCGGGGAGTACCAGTAGGACAAGAACAAATTGTCACAGATGCACACAAGGCGTTTCTAGATAAAATGAACGAAAAAATTGTTAAGCGAGAGGTGGGTGAAAATGAGAACATAGGGATAAGAGGACAGAACATGACATTCCTGCCCAACATCACCTATGGTAAACATTGTAATTTTGTGCCCTTCCACGATGCCAACCGATTTAACTGCCAGTCATTCGCGAGTGAGTTTGTGGGGAATATCGCTCGATTGTATGATCGCGTATTCCTTAACCCAACTTCGACTGTGGGTTTTTACACGAGACCCTCCGCGGAGGCATACGCAGCTACTGGTCAACCCCCGCCTTCTTCGTATTTTCAACACGTGGTCACGAAGTTGGGTATGAGGAGGAGGGGTACGACCCCTCTCCGTCGTACCCCTCCTAAACGCCAGAAAACGGGATACATGTTTTCCAAACCAAAGAAGACCGCAGCACAAAGACGGAGGACGCGAACAATGAGAAGCAGGGGCAATACGAAGGCACTGCCACCAGCAAGTCCAGCAAAGTCAACAACTATTTAATATGATGGGCTTCGGGGGTACTTACTGTATACCTTCTCCATGTCCACATCATTAGCATCTGCTAGTCGGATCATCTGATCCAGTTTTTGGCTGAGTGACCTCATTTTAAGATACTTGCGTCGGGGTGTGAGCCTGTGACTGCGCATGCGAATCTTTTTAACTTCGTCTGCGAGTATGCTAAGGTTCATGTTAATTTTTTTGCGGAACTTGTTTCGACTTATTCTATTTTGTGACATGTGTTTGATTTGCCTTTCGTAATAAAGTCTGAGTCCCTTTATCCGGTCTAGGAGCTTCCTCCTCTTGTCCCTAATCCGGTTGGGTACGCGGGAGAGGGCGCGTTTCCCCTTCCTAAGCCTGTCGGACGACATGCCATGCTGTGTCGCTGGCGCGTACGCGCTGATGAGGGAGGCGAGGTCTCGGTTAGACATGAACCCCCTGATCCCCATGGTCCTGTAGTTACGTGATTTTGACCGCTTCCTCTTGCGCGATCGCCGTCGGCTTCTTGATCTTGAACGCCTGTGCAAACCCATATAACTATTGAATTCAAAAAAATTACAACCCCAGGTCTAGCTCTAACGGCTTGCAATGACAGACCGCAGACACTGCAACTCCGCGAAGAACCCCGGGCCCAGGTAACTCAGGCGATCCATCGTGGTATGTCCCCTCGTAACAAAAAAATGTCGACCCGTTTAGGGCCCCAAAATCGATTTTTAATTTTCCAGTGACAGGGCCGACCCAACACCAAGAGCCCACCAAAAAACCAAGAGACTCTCTATCGATGAGCTTCTTCGCGCCAAATCGACACAGCTTGTGGAGGGAGGACACCAGTCCAAAAATAGACGCGTCCACGTCTCCGCTGCAGAAGCCCAAGGACTTCCCGACCTACGACGAGATCAAGCGCGCCCACTATCGCGACAAGATCGTGGAGATTGAGATACCCCCTCACCGGGTCAAGCTGCCGGGCAAGAAGCAATTCTTCGAGAGATCGCGTAAGTGGATGAGGGTCACCCTCAAGGTGGCGGCGGTTCGAAGATACCTCAAGGACAAGATCTTCAACATTGTTCGCGAAACCGCCGCTGGCACGAATGCTGGACGCCACATGTACTGGACCCTCGAGATGGCCAAGAAGGTCCGCGTCGCCTGCAACGGCCGTGTTGGCACCTTTGTGGCTAAGGTCTCCACTTCGGGGAAGGTGCTACATTTCGCCATGGGTGTTCAAAAACACACACCGCTCGCAGAGCTCATGGGAAAGTCAGGAACATTGGGATGTCAGAACATGGTCTTGGCTCTCGAGGGTGTGGACATGAAGCACACCGGTACCGGTCGTCACGCGCACCAGGGCGACCACATCCAGAACGACCCGCAGTTCAACTTCTCCTGGGAGCTGCGCCGCATCCCTGCTTTCCTGAACCAGTTGCGCAAATCAAACTTCGATAGCGGCGTGTCTACATCTGGTAACAGGTGCTGTTTTTATCTTCCCTTGTTCAACTTCGTCAGGGAGGTCATGGAGAAGCGGGGCTGTCTCGAACCGTCGAAAAAACTTCCGGAAACGTTTCGAATCCTCGAAGTGTACAAGTGGGGGGGAGCTGAGAGTGGTGCGATCGGGGTATACACCTCGCCAGAGTATGGCCTTCTCGACCAGGTCAAGTACCTACGCCGTCGCCTGGGCCGCACGGCTTTGCGTTACCTGAAATGGGGCCTTGCAGGAAGCGTGGGCTCCCCTGGCTTCTCCGCTCCTTCCCCAACCCACCACGCGTACTGCTTCACCGAGTCTCGCCCATCAACCACCCCCGGTGTGGCGCACACCTCGTCGTGCTACGACGAGCTGTTCAACACCTGGGAACCACCCCAGTCGCGTCGTGTGCTGAACACGAGCGCTTATTTGATTGACCGCTTCGAGCGCGGCGACTTTGACGCCAACCCGGCGGGGGAGAAGAAGATGGCCGAAAGGGAGACCAAAAGGGAGGTCGAAAGGGAGTTCATGGAGTTCCGGAAGAGGGTTAGGCAGGCCAAGAAGGAAGCCAAGAGGGAGGCCATAGAGACCCGGAAGAGGGCTAGGCAGGCCGAGAAGGCGGCCAAGAGGGCTAGAGAGACCGAGAAGGAGGCCGAGAAAGCGGCCAAGAGGGCCAGGTTGGATAAAAATAGGAAGGAGATGCGTGAGCTCATCAAAAGGATCAACAAGGAGTCGGAAGTAATATACAAGGAGAGGAAGGAGGCCGAGGCGAGGGCGGCGGCGGAGATGGACAAGTAGAAAACTCTACTTGTCCAGATGCAGTCACGCTAGTAAGGAAAATTGAGCTGGGCAGTTAGTACTAGAATAATCTGGAATAATTTCGATTTGCACAGGTCAGTTTAGAGTGGCAGGTAAGACATTCTAACTGTACTAGTAGAAAGTTCTAACTGTCATTCTACCTGTCTTTCTCAGATAGTTAGCACGCGCACACAACCTCCTGGTTACGATCCTACTTGATGCATAAATTGTTTTTTTCAATCTACTATAATTTAAAACGTGGGTAGAGGGCTTCTACTAGTCACTCTAAATTCAATCTAATGCTAACTGTCCATCTCAATCATCCTTACTAGTTCAGATAATAGATACACTAGTAGACTCTCCTACCAGTCATATAGACGTACAGGTAGAGTTTTGGTACTAGTAGAAAACACATCAGTCGTTACTACTATTATTCCATGCAAAGTACCGTTAGGGTTATTACACCCTTCATTTTTATGGTTTTTTTTAAGATTTTTTTTTTTTTTTTTTTTTTTTTTTTTTTTTTTTTTACTGTTTATTATTTTTACT
>Ga0181576_10001588_pt1 | contig 17350 bp, 16 predicted proteins | sample 101ome_22_FD_132464 | JGI IMG/M metagenome (GOLD analysis project Ga0181576, IMG submission 132464) | Coastal salt marsh microbial communities from the Groves Creek Marsh, Skidaway Island, Georgia - 101412BT metaG (megahit assembly) | ecosystem: Environmental > Aquatic > Marine > Intertidal... | reverse complement strand
GTATGGTAGAGTTTGAAAGTAATGAGGACTTTGCTACTGACAAAGCACGGATTGATGCCCTGCGAGCGGGGCTCGACCAGTTGGGGAAGGATTATCAGCGTGCTCAGGCGGCCATGAGCGAGGAAGGCGAGGTAGCAGCGCGTCAGAAGATGGCGAGCAAGCAGTCTGACCTCGAGTATGTGGCAAAGAAATTACAGACCCTGCAGACGCAAAACGCCCAGCGGGTCATGCAAGAGCTGGCGCCGCAGGCTCAGGAAGTCTTGCGGGAGATTATCGAAACCGATCAGATCGGTTTGTTGCTGCAGCAACAAGCGGTTATCCACGCTGATCTTGGATACAACATCACCGCTAAAGTGTCTGACAAAATGAACCAAATGGGCGTCGAGTAACCGCGTCATGCCGGCGCTGGGGACGCTTGCTGCGGCTCTGGAGCTGGAGCTGAAGGGCGACCCGGATTGCGAGATCCGGTCCCTCGCCACGCTGGAGTCAGCAAAGGCTGATGATCTGAGTTTTGTTTCAGAGAAAAAACACCTCGCGAAATTAGACCAGTGCTTGGCCGGCGCTGTCATCCTGCATCCCGATTGGTGTGAGCGCTGGCAAGGCAACGCACTGTTGAGCAGCGCACCCTACCTGGCCTATGCGAGAGCGACCGTGCTTTTTGACAATCACCCTGCCGCCAGCGGCCGGGTCGACAGCCGCGCCTTTGTTGCGGAGGATGCCGCCCTCGGCGCTGATGTCACGGTCGACGTTGGTGCGTGTATTGAGTCTGGTGTGTCACTCGGTGACAGGGTTTGGGTTGGCGCTGGCGCCTATATTGGCCACGACGCTGTCATCGGCAGCGATACGGTGATCAAGCCAGGTGCCGTGGTTTGTCATGCCGTCACCATCGGTGAGCGCTGCATGATCCACCCCAATGCAACAATTGGCGCGGACGGTTTTGGCTTTGCGCCGGGGCCCGATGGATGGGTCAAAATAGAGCAGCTGGCGAGTGTGGTGATTGGCAACGACGTGCAGATCGGCGCTAACGCGACCGTTGATAGGGGTGCACTTGAAGACACGGTGGTGGAGGACGGTGTAATCATCGATAACATGGTTCAAATCGGCCATGGTGCTCGAGTGGGTCAGCGCACTGCGATCGCGGCTCAGGCAGGTATTTCGGGGAGCACCCGCATCGGCGCCAGATGCGTGATCGCGGGTCAGGCGGGCATGGCCGGTCACCTCAGCATCGCGGACGATGTCCATATCGGCGGGCAGGGGCGCGTCGCCAGCTCAGTGACCGAGGCCGGCCATTATTCCTCAGGCACACCCGTCCAGCCCCTCCGCGCCTGGTTGCGGAGCGCCTCGCGGTTTACGCAGCTGGATCAAATGGCCCGACGCATTGCCGAGCTCGAAAAAGTTGCCGGATTGGACAAAAAAGAGGGAGAGAGCGCGTGACACTCGATATCGAAGAGATAAGACGGCGCCTGCCACACCGTTACCCTTTTTTGCTGGTGGATCGTGTTGTATCGGTAACCCCAGGCGAGCGCATCGAGGCGTACAAAAATCTCACCATCAACGAGCCCTTTTTTGATGGCCATTTTCCCGGCATGCCGGTTTTTCCTGGCGTGTTGTTGCTGGAGGCGATGGCGCAGGCAGCAGGGATACTCGGATTTGTCACCATGGATAAAACCCCTGCCGACGGCGCAATTTATTACTTTGTCGGGGCGGATAACCTCCGATTCAAGCGCCCCTGCGTGCCGGGCGATCAGGTCATGCTTTTCGCCAAAGTGCTCAGCGAGCGTCGCGGCATCTGGAAGTTTGAGGTTGAGTCGAGAGTGGACGGCGAGTTGGCTGCCGCCGGTACTATTCTCTGTGCGAACCGTTGAAGCGTGATCCACGACACCGCCATCATCGATCCCAGCGCGCGACTCCATGATTCAGTCAGCGTCGGTCCCTGGACCCTGATCGGACCCGATGTCGAGATTGGCGAGGGCTCTGTGGTGGAGTCCCATGTCGTGATCAAGGGCCCGACCCGGATCGGTGCTCGCAATCATATTTATCAGTTTTCGACAGTGGGTGAGGCCACGCCCGATCTTAAATACCGGGATGAGCCCACTGAGCTGCACATCGGTGACGACAATATTATTCGCGAGAACGTCACGATTCATCGTGGCACCGTTCAGGATCGCTCGCTGACTCAGATCGGCGATCGCAATCTCATCATGGCCTATGTCCACGTGGGACACGACAGCGTTGTTGGTAACGATACGATCCTGGTGAATAACACGGCGCTGGCAGGGCACGTTGAAATTGGGGATTGGGCAATCCTCTCCGGATACACCTTGGTCCATCAGTTCTGCAAAATCGGTGCGCATAGCTTCAGTGGGATGGGCACGTCCATTGGCAAGGATGTCCCGGCTTTCGTTACGGTGGCTGGTAGTCCGGCAGTGGCCAAAACCATTAACACCGAAGGGTTACGCAGACGGGGGTTCGATAGCAATGAGATCGCCGGATTGCGCCGCGCTTTCAAGATCGTATACCGTCAGGGTCTGACTTTGGAGATCGCACTCGAGCGGCTTCATGACATGGTGGAAGACACCCCCAGCATTCAGATGCTGATCGACTCCCTGAAACAGTCACAGCGGGGAATCGTCCGGTAGTGACCCACGAGGGATTGCGTCTGGGCATGTGCGCTGGCGAACCCTCCGGTGACATTCTAGCGGGCGCGATATTGAGGAAGTGGCGGGCATCGCGACCCAGTATCGAGGCCAGAGGGATCGGCGGTCGCGAGATGCAGGCGTCCGGGTTCGAGTCCATTAGCCCCATGGACCGGCTTTCTGTCATGGGGCTGGTAGAGCCACTGAAACGGTTGCCAGAGCTGCTCAGGATCCGCAGTGCCCTGATTACCCAGCAGTTGGACTGGGCGCCCAACATTTTTCTGGGGGTCGACAGCCCAGATTTCAACTTGCCGGTCGAAAGACGTTTGCGCGAACGTGGAATTACCACAGCCCATCTTGTCAGCCCCTCCGTATGGGCGTGGCGGCGTGGCAGATTGAAAGGGATCCGCGCATCGGTCGACAAGATGCTCTGCCTATTGCCTTTTGAGGTGCCAATATATGAACAGGCGGGGATTGACGCGGTCTGCGTGGGGCATCCGCTCATCGATGATCTGCAGCACCTGGCCCCTCCTGAACAGCTTCGTGTTGAGTGGGCTTTGCCCAGCCAAAGCCCGCTACTGGCGGTATTGCCGGGCAGCCGTGAGGCGGAGGTGCGTCACCTCATGCCGGTCTTCGCAGAGACCATGGCGCTGATGCAGCGGCGGGATAGCAGTCTGTCCTTCGTCATTCCCGCTGCCAATACCCATCGCGAAGCGCAGATTCGTGCGGCGCTCAGCGGCTACTCACTCAATGTGACGGTGACCAGTGGTGGGGGTAGAGAAGTCATGGCTGCCAGCGATGCTGTTCTGCTGGCTTCGGGAACTGCCACGTTGGAAGCCATGCTGATGCGCAAGCCGATGGTCATTGCCTATCGCATGGCCCCCGCATCCTGGGCGCTCCTCTCGCGCATGGTTAAAACCCCGTATGTGGGGCTACCTAATATTCTGGCCGGGCGGGCGGTGGTGCCGGAGCATTTACAGCAGGAAGCTACAGCAGAGAAATTGGCGGAAGCGATGAGCCGTGTGATCCACACAGAGGCAGGCCGTCAGCTGAGCGTATTTGCAACGCTCGCCGAGCAGATCGGCGGTGGGTTTGCCGAACGCACCATTGCAGCGCTGCAGTCCATGCTGCCTGCGTGATGGAGGCGGATCTCTTCAATGACACCGTGGGGCACATTGTCGCTGGGGTGGACGAAGTCGGGCGAGGGCCCCTTGCAGGAGATGTGATCGCCGCGGCTGTCATTTTGCCCGACCATCCGCTAGCGGGTTTGACCGATTCCAAGGCGTTATCGGCGTCGAGGCGCGCCACGCTCTTCGAGATGATTCGCAATGAGGCAAAGTCCTGGGCACTGGGTAGAAGTAGCGTCGCAGAGATTGATGAACTGAATATTCTTCAGGCGTCATTATTGGCGATGCGGCGCGCGGTGGAGTCGCTCGCGCTTCAACCGACGCTGGTTCTGGTTGATGGGAATCGATTGCCGCAATGGCCCTATGAAGCCCGGGCGATCGTCAAGGGGGATCTGAAGGAGCCTGCGATCAGTGCCGCATCTATTGTTGCCAAAGTGGTGCGAGATCGAGAGATGGTCGAACTCGACCGGCGCTATCCGGGCTATGGATTGGCTACCCATAAGGGATATCCCACTCGGGCGCATTTGGCCGCTTTGAAGGCGCTTGGGGTGTCGCCGATTCATCGTCGCAGCTTTGGTCCTGTGAAGCGCTTGCTGGCAGACCCCGAGGTGGGATAGCGTGGCGTCATGACCACCTTCGTTCATCTGCGACTGCATACCGAATATTCGCTCATTGATGGGCTCTTGAGAATCAAACCGATGATGGCGCGGGTTGCCGAGCTGGGTATGCCCGCAGTCGCGATCACCGACCACCACAATTTCTTCGGCTTGGTAAAAGCCTACAAGGCTGCCTCAGAGCTTGGGATCAAGCTGATTGTGGGTGCTGACTTGCATGTGGTGGATCCCATGGACGAGGAGCGACACCACGAGCTTTGCTTGCTGGCACAAAACGATACGGGCTACCGCCACCTGATGCTTCTGCTGTCGCGCGCTTATCAGCAAGGTCAGTATCTTGGGCGGCCCAGAGTCCGGCTCGACTGGATCCAGGATCACGCCGAGGGGCTCATCGCGTTATCAGGTGCGCGGCAGGGCGATATTGGTCAGGCACTACTGCATGGCCGAGAAACCGACGCCCACGCCGCGCTAAACAGATGGATGGACTGGTTCCCCACTCGCTTTTACCTTGAGATACAGCGCACCGGGCGAGCAGATGAAGAGGATTATCTTCATGCCGTGGTGGCGCTGGCCGGTGAATACGACTGCCCGGTAGTCGCTACCAATGACGTTCGCTTTTTGGCGTCAGAGGAGTTTGAGGCCCACGAGGCGAGGGTGTGTATCGGCGATGGGCGCACCCTCGATGATCCCCGGCGGCTGCGCGCCTACTCGGAGCAGCAATATTTGCGTTCTGCCGACGAAATGGTGGCGCTGTTCGCTGATATCCCCGAAGCGATTGAAAATACGATTGAGATTGCGCGCCGCTGTTCTGTCTCCATGACGCTGGGAGAGCCCTTTCTCCCCAACTTCCCGGTACCCGAAGGGGAGACGATCGAGCAGTTTCTGAGCCGATTGTCCCACGAGGGCTTGGTCCGGCGATTCCCCGATTGGACCCAAGCTCAATTGGCCTCCTACCGCGACAGGCTTGATTTCGAGTTGGCAACGATCAACCAAATGGGGTTCCCGGGCTATTTTCTCGTGGTAATGGACTTCATTCGTTGGGCCAAGGAGCATGAGATACCCGTGGGCCCCGGCCGCGGTTCTGGCGCGGGGTCGCTGGTTGCCTATGCCCTGGGTATCACTGATCTTGACCCCATCGCTTACGACCTTCTGTTTGAGCGCTTCCTGAACCCTGATCGCGTGTCGATGCCGGATTTCGACGTGGATTTTTGTATGGAGCGTCGCGACGAGGTCATCGAATATGTGGCGCAGACCTACGGGCGCCAAGCGGTATCGCAGATTATTACTTTCGGCACCATGGCGGCCAAAGCGGTCGTGCGCGATGTTGCGCGGGTCCAGGGGAAACCCTATGGGCTTGCCGATCGGATGTCCAAGCTGATCCCCTTCGAAGTGGGTATGACGCTGGCAAAGGCATTGGAGCAGGAAGAGCAACTGGTGCAACTGCTCGAAGAAGACAGTTCCGCTCAGGAAATTTGGGATATGGCCGTCCAGCTCGAAGGGGTAACGCGCAACGCGGGGAAGCATGCAGGCGGCGTGGTAATTGCGCCTTCTGAACTGACCGACTTCTCGCCGGTTTATTGCGACGAAGAGGGGGGCGGACTGGTCACTCAGTACGACAAGAACGACGTTGAGGAGGCAGGGCTCGTCAAGTTCGATTTTCTCGGCCTGAGAACGCTGACCATCATTCAGTGGGCCATTGAGATGGTGGATTCTCGCGGTGGCGATCCCCTCGATATCGACCAGATTCCGCTCGATGATGCTGAAGTATTCCGCTTGCTGCAGGCGGGCGATACCACCGCGGTTTTTCAGCTCGAGAGTCGGGGGATGAAAGAGCTGATCAAGAATTTACGACCCGATTGTTTCGAGGACATCATTGCTCTGGTTGCGCTTTTCAGACCCGGTCCGCTGCAGTCTGGCATGGTCGAGAACTTCATTAGTCGCAAGCACGGCAGGGAGCCGATTGCGTATCCGGACCCCCAGTATCAGCACGAATGGCTCAAGCCCATTCTCGAACCGACCTACGGCATTATCTTGTATCAGGAACAAGTGATGCAGATCGCCCAGGTGCTGGCGGGTTACACCCTGGGTGGGGCCGACCTGCTTCGCCGTGCCATGGGCAAAAAAAAGCCGGAGGAAATGGCGAAACAGCGCAGCGTTTTTGAGGAGGGCGCGGCTGAAAAGGGCATTGACCCGGCATTGGCGATTAAAATTTTTGATTTGGTGGAAAAGTTCGCCGGCTACGGATTTAACAAGTCGCACTCAGCGGCCTATGCGCTGGTTTCCTACCAAACCGCCTGGCTGAAGACCCATCACCCTGCCGAGTTTATGGCGGCGGTAATGAGCTCGGACATTGATAACACCGACAAATTGCTGACCTTTCGCGACGAGGCCCGGCGCATGGGCTTACAGGTTTTACCGCCCTCTATACAGAACGGCCTCTATGCTTTTTCGGTGACCCCCGAGGGCCAGATTCGCTACGGTCTGGGGGCCATTAAAGGGTTGGGAGAGGGCCCCATCACCAATCTGCTCGCTGCCCGCGAAACCGGTGCCATCACCAGCCTTTTTGACTTGTGCGCCCGCACCGATCCACGCAAAGTGAATCGCCGGGCACTGGAGGCGTTGATCAAAAGTGGAGCATTGGATGAATTGGGAGTCGAGCGCTGGGTTCTCCTTGCGTCCCTCGACGATGCCATCCGCGCTGCCGAGCAGGTCGCCAACAACACAGCGGCGGGTATGCAGGATTTATTTGGTGAGGTGATTGCAGCGGGTGATTCGGCTGATGACCCGTATCGCGAGTACCGACATTCCCGGCCATGGACACTCACCGAACTGTTAAATGCAGAAAAAGAGAGTCTGGGCAGTTTTTTGAGTGGCCATCCAATGGAAGCGCACGAGTCCGAAGTGCGCAAATTTGCCCCCCGACGCATTCGCGAACTTCAGGCCAACAGCCAGGCTGTGGTTGCGGGCTTGATCCTCGACATCAGAACGATCAAGACCCAGCGTGGGCCAATGGCCGTGCTCACCCTAGATGATGGCTCAGGTCAGATTGAAGCCACCGTTTATAACGATGTATTCACCGAGCACCGCGACCTACTGCAAAAAGATCGCATCGTCCTGCTAGAGGGCCGTTTGCAAGTTGATGATTTCAATGGCGGCCTCGCCATGCGGACCAAAACGGCCCGGTCTTTAGAGGAGGCCAGAAAAGCTAAGGTTTCCCAGCTGCGTTTGCGAGTGCCCAGTCATCAGGTCGATGAAGCGTTCAGTAAGCGCTTGGCCAACACCCTGCGTCCTGCCGTCGGCGGCCAATGCCCGGTAGTGATGGAATATGTTCAGCCCATGGGCTCGGTTGCAATCCGCCTGGGAGGGGCTTGGCAGGTTCACCCCAGTGACGCGCTATTGGATGAGCTTCGCGTTGCGGTAGGCAATGAGGCTGCTGAATGGGTCTATGAAGCTTAGTGTTGTTCTGAGTTTTGTTTTTTGCCTGACGGGGTGTGGAGAAACCGCGCCGCCCTGTTCTGACCTCGCTAAGTTCATCGTTGCCGACAGTGCTGGCTGCTTGGTGACCGGGGAGCAGGGCACGTTACTGGTGAGAGACTGGAGGGGCCGCCTGGCCTTGCCCGGCGGCAGCGTAGAGCGTGACGAGAGTGCGCATTGCGGCGCCGAACGAGAGCTCTTCGAGGAGACCGGCTTGTCGGTGACGGCGGGGGCGCTGGCCACAGTATTCGACAACGGGTTTCACGTGTTTTGGTGTCACGCTGACCCGGCGGTGGAACCAAGGATCCAGCGGCCCCTGGAAATCAAGGAAGTGGGCTGGTGGCAGCCGGAGCAGGTCCCCGAGGTCGAGTGGCGCTACCCCGGCCAAGGCGTAGCGATCAGTGAGCTCCTCGCTAATGGCACTGCAAGGCGCGGCCCCACTGACATGCATGTGAAAATTCCATTAGCTCAGGAGACAGGCAATGACTGAAGATGTCCCAAAAGAAGTGCCCCTAGGTGTGGCTCAGGAGGCGATCGAAGCGGCGGTATTTCGCCGCCTATTACAGCATTTGGACAGCCGCAGGGATCTGCAAAATATCGATCTGATGAATCTTGCGGGTTTCTGTCGCAACTGTTTGTCTAAATGGTACGCCGAGGCGGCTGGTGCAGCAGGGGTTGAACTTGATAAAGAGTCGGCGAGAGAGATCGTCTACGGCATGCCCTATGCAGACTGGAAAGCGCGCTATCAGCTTGATGCGACCCCCGAGCAGCAGGCGGCATTTGCCGCGCAGCAAGGGCGTTCAGCGCGAGAGTAAATTCATTACGGTCTCAAGCGATACGACATCGGCGTATTTGGCATTCATATCGTAGAGATTAGCCTCATGAGCCTCGGGGTCGCGATCGCCACAGGCCTCTCTGGGCACCAGTACTTTGTAATTGTTCTGCAGGCCGTCGACTGCGGTCGCCCGCACACAGCCGCTGGTCGTGAGACCGGTCACCACGAGTGAATCCACGTTGCGAGATTTCAACCAGTCGTCGAGATCCGTGCCGTGGAAGCTACTGGCATGACGTTTCTCGAGCTGTAAATCGGTGACCTGAATGGGTAGCCTCGGGTCAAACTGAACCCACTTCGAATCAGGCGTCAGCAGGTTCAACGCAGGTACGCGCGCGCGAAACACGCTCGCTTGGTCGTCGCTGTGGTAGATGACGGTGGTCAGCACCACCGGGAGTCCGGCTTCATGAAAAGCGTCCATCAGCGCCACGTTGGCTGCCACGACTTCCTCGGCCTCTGACCCGAGTGGGCAGGCGGGATCAGTGAAGCCCTTCACAACATCCACTACCACCAGTGCAGGTGTGGCACCGATTCCCGCGTCGACTCGCTCCAATGCTTTTCGCCTCGACATGATTGCAGGCTCCCACAGATAAAGATGATCTGGGGCGCATCATGCGTGATCAGGAGGATTTCGTACAGAAACCTATAGGCAGGAGTACAATTACAGGGTCGACCAAGAGACGCCTTATCTATTGGTTTGCATGCGCCGCTGGCTCATACTGGCGCGCCCGAGGGAGAACATCATGAGCGAACAGATCGTTATTAAAGAAGTCGCCGCACGCGATGGTTTGCAGGCACAGCCCAAGCATTTGACGGTTGACCAACGTATTGCCCTATTGGGTGCGCTGGCGCAAACAGGGGTGCCAGAGTTAGAGATAGGCTCTTTTGTCTCGCCCAAGGCGGTCCCACAGATGGCGGGTACCGACGAAATTGCTGCCAATTTACCCGCGGCATCGCTGGCGTACAGCGCCCTTGTGCCCAATATGAAGGGTTACGAACTGGCGGTGCGCGCTGGCATTACCTCCCATGCCATCGCCCTCGCAGCGACCGAGGAGATGAACCAGAACAATATTCGCAAGGGCCTTGAGGATACTTTTGTAATGGGCGAGGAGATCCTTGATCGAGCAGCCGAGGAGGATGTGGCGATCCACGCCTACCTCGCGGTGGCCTTTGAGTGCCCCTACGAGGGTGCCGTGCCAGAGGCACGCGTACTCGAGCAGGTTGAGCGACTGATGCAGCACAAGCCCGCGAGGCTGGTCATCGCCGATACCATCGGCGCTGCGAACCCGGCTGCCGTCCAATCCATGATGACCCAATTAGTCGACCGCTACGGCCCCGAGCGACTGGGATGCCATTTTCATGATACGCGCGCAATGGGACTTGCCAACGTCTATGCGGCCCTGTTAGCGGGCGTACGACAGTTCGACGCTTCGGCCGGTGGTCTGGGTGGGTGCCCCTTTGCTCCCGGTGCCAAGGGCAATGTCGCCACCGAGGATGTTGTGATGCTCTGCGATTCCATGGGCTACGATACTGGCGTCGCCATGCCCAAGCTACTGGAGGCTGTAGCGATGCTCAGCGAGATGATCGGAGCGCCTCAGGGCGGCCGGGCGCACACCTACTTAGCCAAGCAATGTGCATGAGCCGTTGATGTGCGGGTATCTGACGCCATTATTGGCCGGCAAAGTATCCGGGCATATCACGCTGATAAGCCCGTCTCTGATGACCAAATTGAAGCGCTTCTGAATGTAGCGGCCCGTGCACCGTCAGGCTCCAATATTCAGCCCTGGCACGTTTATATCGTGCGTGACCAGTGCAAGGCCGCAATTACCGAGATTTGCTCTTCGCGTTATCTCAGTGGTGATGAGGGCGACTATGAGTATCACTACTATCCGCGTGCGTGGCGCGAGCCCTACATTGGTCGACGTCGACAAACGGGGTTTGGTCTCTACGGTTTGCTCGGCGTGGACCGCCGTGACCCAGCATCGGTCCAAAGTTATCGGGTGCAGAACTATCAGTTTTTTGGCGCGCCAGTGGGGGTTTTTTTTACAATTGACCGGGACATGGAGCAGGGAAGCTGGCTCGACTACGGCATGTTCTTGCAGTCGTTCATGTTGGCTGCCCGGGAGGCCGGTTTGGAAAGCTGTGCGCAGGCGGCGTTTTGCCCTTACCACGACAGCGTCATGCCGTTACTCGGGGCGCCGCAGGAGCAAATGCTGGTTTGCGGTATGTCGCTGGGATATGCCGACCCAGAGGCCCTGGTCAACACTTATCGCACCTCTCGGCTCGACGCCCGGGATTTCATGACGGTGCTCTGCTGATCTTGGTCAGCTTGCTCTCGCAACCATTTGCTTGGCGATAATCATCCGTTGAATTTCGTTGGTGCCCTCGCCGATACACAGAAGGGGTGCGTCTCGATAAAAGCGCTCGATCTCGTACTCCGGTGAGTAGCTGTAGCCGCCGAACACCCGCATGGCATCAAGGCTGTTTTGCACCGCGGCTTCTGAGGCAAAAAATTTGGCCTGGCCGGCTTCGAGATCGCAACGCTCATGACGATCGTATTTAGCAGCGGCCTGATGCACCAGCAGTTCCGCGGCTGCGGCGCGCGTCGACATCTCGGCGAGTTTCAGCTGAATCGCTTGATGTTCTGCGATGGCCTTGCCAAAGGTTTTTCGCTCCATGGCGTAATGGAGTGCCATATCAGTCGCACCCTTGGCCATGCCGGCACCCCGCGCGGCGATATTGATGCGACCCAGTTCCAGACCGCCCGCCACCTGCTGAAAGCCCTTGCCCTCTTCACCGCCAACAAGGTTATCCGAGGAGACGCGAAAATCCTCGAAGATGAGTTCAGCACTGTCGATTGAGCGATAACCCAATTTCTTGAGCTTTTTACCCACGCTAAAGCCGTCCCCCTTTTCACAGATAAACAAACTCATCCCGCGATGGCGTGGTGAGGCGGTGGGGTCGGTTTTGGTAAGCACCGCGAGGCAGTTCCCCTTGATGCCATTGGAGATCCAGGTTTTGGTGCCGTTGAGAATGTAGTCGTCCCCGGCTTTTTTCGCCACCAGGCGAATGCCCTGCAAATCCGATCCCGCGTCTGGCTCAGTGAGGCCGATTCCGCCGCGGAGCTCGCCGGTGGCGAACTTCGGCAGAAACCGTTCCTTTTGCGCTTCAGTACCGGCGCGCTCGACACAGCTGGCCATGATCAGGTGTGAATTGAAAATGCCCGATGGAGCCATCCAGACCTCGCAAATCCGCGAGACAATGCGCGCATAGGTCGATGCGCTGAGGCCCAGTCCGCCATAAGCCTCTGAAATCGTCGCGCCAAAAAGCCCCATCGCCTTCATCTGCTCAACAAGCTCAGTCGGATATTCGTCGGCCTGATCGTACTCGCGCGCGATGGGGCGGAGCTCTTGCTCAACCCACTTATCAATGGCGGCGAGCATTTGTTTTTCGACAGAGGCGTCGTGACTCATGGGGGTCTCCTGCGATTGATGATTTAGGGGTTGCGCTTGGGCACCAAGATCTGACGTTCAAAAACGCAAACTTCGATGTCGTCTTGATTGATGCCGCGGGTGAGTACACTCACAATGCCGGCGTTGGGTCGCGACTTTGATTCGCGCTTATCGAGCACTTCGGTATTGGCGTACAGGGTGTCGCCCGGGAAAACCGGCGCCGGCAGTTTGATTTCTTTCCAGCCCAAATTGGCAATAGCGGCCTCACTCACATCCGAGACACTCATGCCAACGATAACGGCGACGGTCAATGGGCTCGCCACCAGTGGCCGCCCAAACTCTGTCTCGGCCGCATATTCTTCATCAAAGTGGAGGGGGTGGGTGTTCATCGTCAGCAGGGTGAACCAAGCGTTGTCGTGCTGGCTGATCGTTCTGCCGGGCAGGTGATGGTAAATATCTCCCACGATGAAGTCTTCGAAATGACGACCTTTTTGATGCGCGTAGCGCGCGCGTGCGCTGGTTTTTGCCATGATGCGATACCTAAACGGGACAGAACGGGTTGTGGCTGGGTGAGATCTATCTAAAATGTCTGGACAAATAAAGTCTGGGGGGTTGGGGGCATTGATGCAAGCCGAACCGAGAAAAAACCGCGAGGCTAAGGGCGCGCTGCCGCATGACAATGGCAAGGCGCGTGGAACGTCCAACGGCAAAGAAGGCGCCATCAGGACGCCGCTCTATCGAAAAATTTCTGACACCTTGCTCGAGGGGATTCGCGGCGGTAAGTTCCCCGTGGGCAGTTTTCTGCCCGGCGAGCTCGAGTTAATCAACCGCTATGGCGCCAGCCGTCACACGATTCGAGAGGCGCTGAGGGTGCTCGAGGATATGGGGTTGGTCAAACGCCAGCGTGGTCGAGGCACCCTGGTGATTTCTACCGATGCAAACCCCGCTTTTGTCCAAATGGTGCAATCGCCGTCTGAGCTATTCAGCTACCCGGACAGTAGCCAGTTTCGACTCCTGTCCGACCATCGCATTCTTGCCGACAAGGCTTTGGCGCGGGATCTCAACTGTGCCGTAGGGGAGGAGTGGGTGCAGATTTCGGGCTTACGAACGCTGGGCAGTGATGGGTTGCCCATCTGCTGGGCAGACGTCTACGTGATTCCCGAGTATGGGTCGATTGCCCAGCGTCTGGGGGGCAGCACGCGGCCGGTTTATGAAATGATTGCCGAAACATTCAAGGAAGCGATCCAGAAGATTACCGTGCGAGTGACCGCCGGCACTATCGCTGAGCATAAGGCGCGGGCGCTGGGCGTTGAGCCCGGCTCGCCCTCTTTGAGCGTGTGGCGTTTTTATCAGGGCACGGGAGGTCGCGTGTTTGAGGTATCCATCTCCGAACACCCCGCCAGTAATTTCAGTTATACCTTTGAATTTACCCGTGGTTGGCAGACTGCCGATCATTGGTCCTAGAGTGACTGATGTGAGCGGAGCCACGGCAACGCCTTTGCGAAGTTTTTTGTTCACCCCGGCGAACCACTCGCGGCGGGTTGAGAAGGTTTTTGAGATCGGGGCTGATGCCGTCATTCTGGATCTGGAGGACGCGGTCGCCACTAGTGAAAAGCCCGCGGCGCGGCAGTGCGTGGTCGACGCGTTCAGCGCCCGGCCGAATAGCAGCACCAAGCATTATGTGAGAGTGAATGGTGTCGACACCCCCTATTGTGAAGATGACCTTAAAGCAACGGTGGGTCCCTGGCTGGACGGGGTAGTGTTGCCCAAAGTCGAGTCGCGGGCCTGCCTTGACCGGCTCGAGCATTGGCTGGCGGCTGCCGAGGCAGCACAGGGGATGGCCGTGGGACAGCTTGATGTGATGCCAATCATCGAGACGGCGGCAGGGATTGAGTCGGCCAAGGAGATTGCAACAGCAGACAGTCGTATCCGCCGATTGGCCTTTGGCGGTGGCGACTATACGCTGGACTTGAACTACGAGTGGTATGCAGACGAGTCTGTCTTGGCCTATGCGCGGGCCCGACTCTCACATGCGTCGCGCCTGGGAGATCTCGAGCCGCCCATCGATACCGTGGTGCTCCAAATTCGTGACGACGAGCGGTTTCTGCAGTCGGCCCGGCACGGCAAACAGTTCGGCTTTGGCGGCAAGCTGTGTATTCACCCCAGTCAGGTACCGCTCACCCATGGGGTGTTTTCGCCCTCAGAGTCTGAGATCGCTCATGCGCGCGCGGTGGTAGCGGCCTTTGAGGCAGCGGAGGCAGCGGGGTCTGCCTCTATTCAGCTCGATGGCTACTTCATCGATTACCCTATTGTGTACAAAAGTCAGCGGATTCTCGCGCTGGCCGATAAGCTTAAAAATAGCTAACGCCATCACGCCGTGAACTAAGGCGGACGCGCCTCTCAGCCGGTCACGAGTTCACGAATGCTTCGGGGGGCGCCTCTGCCCTGATTGTCGGGGGTTAGGGTCGGCATTGGTTGGCCCTTTGTGTATCATGTCCGGACATTTGCGGAGCGCCCGATGCAGCCCTCTCCTCTCAAACACCAAGTAGCACCGTTGAGCCAGACCATCGCAGCGCGAGCCCTGTCGCTCGCGGTGGATGATGTGCCGCAAGATGTGTGGCGCTACTTGAAACTGTGTATCGCCGATGCGGTGGGGATCGCCTTCGCCTCACGACATTACGACTTTGCTACCAAGTCACTGCAGTCACTGGACGTGCTGGGTAGCGAGGGCGGTGCCAGCATTATCGGGCAGGGCCGCACGGTTGCTCTGCGCGATGCCGCTTTAATGAACGGCTTGCTCATTCACGGGCTCGACTACGATGACACCCACCTCGCCTCGGTTGTGCACTGTTCTGCCAGCGCCTTCCCGGCGGCGCTGGCGCTGGCCGAGCGAAACCGATCGGATGGTCAGAGTCTCTTGTTGGCGACGCTCATCGCCATTGAGATCGATGCATTGTTGGGCACTCAGGCAGGCGGTGTATTTCAGCAAGTGGGTTTTCACCCTACCGGCGTGGTGGGTATTTTTGGCGCGACGGTAGCGGCGGCCCGATTACTTGGTGGTGACGAGGCAGCCCTTGTCAGGAGCCAGGGCGTTGCGCTCAGTTTGAGCAGCGGCAGCATGGCGTTCCTTGACGACGGCAGTTGGACCAAGCGGTTACATCCGGGCTGGGCCGCTTCCGCCGCGTTGCAGGCCGCCTCTCTGGGGGTCAGTGGATTTGAGGGTCCGGGTGAAGCCTATGGTGGGCGCTATGGGTTTTATTCTCTCTACGCGCCAGGGACTGCCGTGGAAACAGAGACAATCTCGGCGCAGCTTTTCACGGATTGGGCGCTAAGGACGGTGGCCATCAAGCCCTACCCGATCTGTCACTTTAACCACGCACCGGTTGACGCGGCATTGTCGTTGCGCGAGCAATACGCGCTCACTTTGGAAGAGATTGAATCGGTCACGGTGCTGCTCGATGAGCGGCAGTTTGGCGTGGTGGTCGACCCCATTGAGGCGAAGCGCGCGCCGCAGAGTGAGTACGACGCTAAGTTCAGCGTGCCTTTCGCCGTTGCGACGGCGTTGGTAAAGGGGCACTTTGGTTTGGAAGAGTTGGAGGATGCCGCGCGACTCAATAGTGACGTACTTGGCCTCGCGCAGCGTATTGACTGCGAACATGATGCTCGCTCGCAGTATCCAGATGCGTTTTCGGGGGGCGTTCGCATCAAGACCACCGACGGCCAGGTGCTGGAGCGTTTTGAGGCGGTCAATAGGGGTGCGGCAGGACAATTACTGGGCGCCGAACAGGTGTTTGAGAAGTTTATGGCGAACTGCGCGCTGGCGATAAGCAGTGAGCGTGCAGAGGCGCTGTGGGAATGTTTGCAGCGATTAGATGAGCTTAATGACGTAACAGAGTTGATGGCGCTGCTACGCACCGAGCCAAACAGGGCGAGCTGAGCGCCCCAGGGAGTACCCAATGCTAATGAAAGCTGGCGGCCGCATCATGAGTGCAGCCGAGTACACAGAGAGCCTGCGAAGCTATAACCCCACGGTCTATGTCGACGGTGATCGCATTGAATCAGTGGCGGACGAGCCGCGTCTGCAGCCCGGTATTCGCGCTGTGGGGGTGACTTATGATTTTGCTCAGAAGCCAGAGTACGGCGGTCTGATGCTGGCTGAGCAAAGCACCTCTGGGAAAACCGTCAACCGGATGTTGCAGATAAACCGTCACTCCGAGGATCTCCTCTCCAAGCTAGAGGCGGTACGGCTATTGTGTCGAGAGAGTGGCTGCGCACAGCGCTACTTAACTCACGATGCCCTCAATGCCATTTATCAGGCGACCTGGCAGATGTCAGAGGAAACCGGTGGCGAGCAGCACGAGCGGTTTTTGTCTTATCTGCATCGCATCCAGGATGAAGATCTCACCCTTGGGGTAGCGATGACCGATGGCAAGGGTGATCGTAGCAAGCGCCCGGGTGACCAGACCGTTGCCGACAGTTACGTGCACATCACCCAGCGCACTGCCGAAGGCATAGTGATCTCGGGCGCCAAGGCCATTGTTACCGGAGGGCCCTACATGCACGAGTTGCTGGTGATGCCGTGCCGGACGATGCGCAAAGAGGATGCCGACTTTGCCGTGTGCTGCGCAGTGCCCATCGATGCCAAGGGGCTCACGATTATTTCACGGCCGGCGGGTCGCCCGGGTGAGGCAGAGGCACAGTTCAGCGCTAAATATGGTCAGAGCGTGGCGGTATGTCATTTTGATGAGGTGTTTGTGCCATGGGATCAGGTCTTCTTTGCTGGTGAGACTGAGTACACCGAACACCTAGTCACGTCCTATGCCAACCACCATCGCCATAGCTGCATCGGCGCGCGCGCGGGCTTTGGCGATTTGCTGATTGGCGCCGGTTCTCTCATGACCGAAGCCAACGGACTCGATATGGAATCGGTGCCGCATCTGCGCGACAGCATGGCCGAGCTCATCAAGCTAGTAGAGGGCTTCTTTGCTTGTGGGGTCGCGGCCTCAGTTTATGGCGTTGAGGATCCCTGCGGCTCGTGGATGCCCGAGCCCGTTTTTTCCAACGTGGGTAAGTTATTGCTGGCGACACAGATTTATGACATGCACCGCATTGCCCACGAGGTATCAGGCGGGTTGATCGTCGCTTTGCCGGGGCCCGATGAAGATCACAATCCTGCGACGTCGGGGGATCTCGCGACGCTGCTCGCGGGCCGGCC
>Ga0181576_10001586_pt1 | contig 17359 bp, 10 predicted proteins | sample 101ome_22_FD_132464 | JGI IMG/M metagenome (GOLD analysis project Ga0181576, IMG submission 132464) | Coastal salt marsh microbial communities from the Groves Creek Marsh, Skidaway Island, Georgia - 101412BT metaG (megahit assembly) | ecosystem: Environmental > Aquatic > Marine > Intertidal... | reverse complement strand
GTGGGGAGAGAGATTCGCGCGAGCTCGGGACAAACGCGCGCGAAAACGGTCGAGCGCGAAAACGCGAGCGCGACGACGCGAGCGCGACGACGATACGATACGATGGACGGAGACGCGAGCGATGATTTTCAATATCCCACACGTAACACGCGTCACGACCTCGCGCCGACGAGATCGGGATGAAACGCATCCTTCGCGGCGTCGACGACGCGCGCGGCGAGCGCGACGGGTCGCGCGTCGTCGAGGACGGCGCGAAGCGCCTGAAGCGCGGGTCTCGCGGCGCGACATGACGCGCTGCATCGCCACATCTCTCGTTCGAACCGCGCGATTCGCCTCGGTCGCCTCGTCCGCGTCCCTCGCGCGTCGTCTCGTCGACGCGGCGTCCAAAACCACGCACCTCGGCGTCGACGCGTCGTCCACTCGCACCGCGTGCACGCGCACGTCCACCGACGCGCTCGCACCGACGCGTCGCGCGCGCACGACGAGATCACGCCGCAAACCCGTCGTCGTCTCCCGCGCCATCGCGACGCGCCTCGCTCGCCGTCGCCGTCCCGTTCGTTCGCTGTCCACACTCGAGTCGATGATGATGCACTTTCCTCACCGTCTCGTATTCGCTCGTTCGCGCGCGCGCACCGCTCCCGACGCTCGACGCCGACGCGCGCGTAATTTCTTTTCGTCTCGTCTCCCCCCGCGTCTCGATCGTCGCGTCTCGCACTCGCGCGACTCGGTCGACACGTTCGAGACGGCGATTCGTCTCAACCGCGTCTCTCGGACGCACGAACGCGTCCGCGACGCGCGCGGCGACGCATCATCGACGCCGACGACGCGCGATCGAGACGAGGAAAAATATCGTTCGTCGAGATCGACGACGATCGCGCGCGATGGACGCGACGCTGACGCGTGCGCGCGGCGTCATCCGCCTGTGCGTGCGCGAGATTTCATTCATCACTCGGTGCGATCTCGGCACTGCGCGTGACTGATTCCGGCACTGGTGCGCGCGCGAGCCGTGCGTGCGCGACGGCGCGCGCGGGAAATGCGGGAGGTGACATCGTTCGGCGCGCTGACGGCGACGGCGCGCGCGCACGCGTTTTGCGAGGACGATGAGGTGGCGCGCGTGACGTTCGCGGCGCTCCTCGAGGAAGTTAGCGCGCGGGATGGGGGAGGCGTGAGCGCGCCGAGAGGGTTGCGACGGCGCGAACGAGCGGATGAGAGCGCGTGGAGGTGCGCGATGGATTGCATGAGCGTGTGCGCGAGGTGTTTGGAGGTGGGGTTGGCGCTGCGGAGGGAGGTGGATGCCGAGGCGTCGAGAACGTCGGCGGCGTCGGCGGAGACGTGGGGGAGGTTTGATTTTGAACGTCTCGAGCGTGGATTCGACGTGTATTCGTGCATGGATAGGATTCAAGATGAAAACGTGCGCAGGTATGCGCGGCAGAACGCGCTGCGGGAGATTATGATCGCGCCGGGATCGTTGCGAGAGGGGCGCATTTACAAGGCTGGCTCGGACGCGTTCAACGCCGGTTTCGACGCGGGCACGTCCGACGACGGAGACGAGGACGCGCGCGCGCTGGTGGAGGAAATCTGGACGGCGCCGTGTGGCCATTTTCCGGGCGTGTTCGCCATGTTGGCGGACAGCAGTTCGAAGACGCGGAAGAAGGCGAGAGCGCTGCTGACGGAGCGCGAGGCGGACGCCGACGGAACGAAACGGGTGCGGAGCGTGCGCAAGGAAAACGCGCGTCGGGAGTTGGTGGAGGACGTCGTGGGGTTTTGGATCGAGTGTTTAGCGACCGCACAGATGAATCGCGAGTCGGGAACTCGGATCACGGGCGAAGAACCGCGGAACGAATTCTCGGCGAGCGCGAGCGCGCGCGAGCCGGATGAAAATCGACTGTGGTTTGCGTTGGCGTATACGCTCGAGATGTGCGATGACGCGATCGTTCGAGACGTGATCGGTATGTATCCCATCCTGCTCCGAGTCACGGCGTGCGCGATCGCGCGCGCGAACGACGAAAAGAACGTCATCCTCAGTCGAAACGCGTCCGAGGTGATGCAACAAATGCTCATTGCGTCGCCGAAGGGGCCAGCCGCGGCCAAATCGTTTTGGCGTCGCATGGCGGTGCGCTCGGAAAAGCTGATTGACGACGTTTACGAAGCCGCGAGACTCGTCAAGGACATCGACGAGGCGCAGCGCGTCGATTTGAATATTCTTAAACTTCTCTACATGTTGCTCCTCACGGGCGAAGCGGTGAGCGCGAGAAAAATCATGGAGATCTTAGTGGCTGAGGTACCGCAAGCGTCGTACATGTTTTCTCCGCTGATACAGTGGGAGAGTAGGCTCATGGCTTGCGACGCCGTCAAGGCGCAGTACTCTGAAATCGGCGTGGACGACGCTGTGTTGACTTTGAACGATTGGAACGAACGCATAGGAACCGACATGATCAAGAGCTTACAATCCGACGACGCCGTCTCGCCCGAGGTGGGCGACGTCCGCAAAAAGTTGAACGTCACGTTTATGTCGACGATGGGTTACATTATTTGCGCGGACGCGATCGCCATCAGTGCTCTCGCGGATCCTGGATTTTTTGATTTCACGTTGGAGCAGTGGGCCAGAGAGCATCGCATCAAGGGCGACAACGCGCTCGGCGAGTTGCACATGAAGATTTTAAAAACGCTTCGAACGACGAAACGATGGAAGGTGAACACCCGCGTCTGGAAGTACGCGTTGGGATTCGATAGGATGTCGCCGATCAACGCAACAGGTGTCGGGAATTGTCTCGACGAGTACGTCGGAGCTGTCATGTACGCTATGGGACTCATTGCGCCGTTCGCGCGAGAAGATCAGTCGAAACCACCGCTACAAGTCCAGTACAACTACGTCGAGATCGCCGAAGGGAATCAGGAGAACGCGACCGCGCTCCGACAAATTCTTAGCAAGTGCGGAGAGTGGTTCTTCCAATCGTTACTCACGTGTCCCATCGACTTGACGAGTACACCGCCGTTGGAGCGCTCCAACGACGAACCGAAATGCACCGAAGGCGCTGTGATGTGCATCTTGTCACAGCGTAAATCATTAGTACTGATCGCGAGCGAAGTTTTGAAAAAGCAGTACGGTGCCGATAGCAAAGAGCAGTGTTACAAGCAAATGTTCCAAGACGCGCAAGACCCGCAACGGAGCGCCGTACCGAAGGCGGTACTCGGCGCGATTTACTGCGCGCTGAAAGACGTCAAACGGATGCCGACCGAAACTCCAGAAGATGTGGATGAGTTCCTACGCTCTGCGAGCTCTCCCATTCTACAAACACATCAGATCATCAGCGCCATCGACGGCGATGATAAAGAACGTCTGTCCGCGTTTAGTTGGTACTTGTCGAAGGTGGCGATTTCATCGGTGGGTATCTTTGAAATCATGTCTGCTCACGGTCTCAAATGCACGCCCTCTGAGCACGAAAGTCTGTATCTGTTGTTGCTGTTTCTGAAAATGTATTGGAGCGCTATCAAGGAACGGAAGCAAGACGGAGACTTCGATAAAGAAAAGCCGTTGAACATTTTGCAAAATCTGTTGGCGTGGGATCCGGCCAAGTTCATGTCATCCAAAGAGGACATTGGCGAAGTCTGGGTGAGCGCCATAGATCTACTCGCGAAGGAGTTTACCGATTCTCCGAGTAGTGAGAGAATCATAAACGAATTGCGCGATCGTGTGCAACGCTTGCTGAGCGTGCGCGGAGAGAAGGCGCTCAGCGAGATGGTGAGAAGTAAACTCGCCAACGTGTTCCCGGGTGTGTCGACGGATATGGAGATTGATGAAGTGTACGCAGTGGAGCAGGACGAGGAAGAAGAAGAAGGAGTGATCGAATTACCTGATGACGTCGACGATGAACCGATGATTGAGAAGGTGCCTCCGCTGCCGGCGGCAAAACGGACCGACGATCCGAGCTGGTTGTTAGGAAGCGACAAGAAGAAGAGGAAAGTGACGAAGCGTGGAGTCGAGATTCGATTAGAATCTGCGTTGAACAAGACCAAGCAGAAGACCGTGGAGGCACCGCCTAAGACTGCCGGGAGTCGTAAGCAAGAGAAATCTGAAGGGACGTACAACAAAGATACGAGAAAGACGGTGGCGCCCGTGTCGGAGGCAGACGTTCCACGCATCAATCCATTGGCCGAGCACGCTGTCCCCATCCCCAGGAAGCAGCCGATTGGTGCACCACTCATTAGAAAAGTGGTCGCGAAGGAGGCGCAAAAACCATCCACGGTTGAAGTTCCGCCGCCGCCCGCCTCGGCTCGGTCTTCTGCCTATGCGCAGGTCAGCGCGCAAGGCTCCAAGTTTTGGGGTAAACGTCCATTGAATTCATCTCCTTTCGCTCCGGCGGCGGCGCAGCCTCGACCCACATCGGCGCCCGTGAGACCGGCGTTTAAGGCTCCCGGTGTTCGTCGCCAAACTTACCGCCCCGAAGATATACTCCGAAGCATGCTGTGTCTCACGGTTGAACGACTCACTCGCGACGAGGTAAAAGCCGAATTTGTGGACATAAATCTCGTCGCGATGAACACGCACTTGGACGAGGTTCCTCCCACCATTTTCCATGGCCCACAAGAGTACAAAGATCACTTCGTACCTCTGATTGTGGCCGAACTTCGTTCCGATATCAACCGCGCTTTGGGCTCCGCGAGCGCTCTCGACACCGAGGAGGCGCGAGTCGCGAGCGCGCACATGGAGGTGGATACATTTTCCATCGTCAATTTCAAACTCGACAATGATTCGAAAGGAGCATTTAAACCTGATGATTTCGTCATGATCGAACCTATCGTCGCCGCCGATGCGTTCACAATGTCGCAAGACGACGAGTTCAGTCTCTCTACAAAGCAAAAACAAAAGACTTACATTTTCGGTTGGGTTGAATCGGTTCCGAGCGTGCACAACGATCACGTGCTCGTGATGAAGACGTTTTTCGGAGGTAAGAGCGGAACTCTGCGTTTGGGCGAGATTCAGAAGACGCTGAAGCGAAAGAATGCTCGATTCCGCATCAAGCGTCTGTTGGAACTGGCGACGGTTCTTCGAGAACTTCGAGCGGTCACGAACATGGATGCCAACATGTTTAAAAGGATTCGCGAGGCTCCTCGGACGTTTGGATCGATGGTACCGGATCGGCCGATCGGGATACGGACGCAGGCGTATCACGCGATCAAGTCTTCTTTGAATGCGGAGCAACTCAAGGCGGTCTTGGGTACGTGCGCGAGGCCCTTCATCACGACCCCGCAAGAACGTGAAGCTCCCGTGCTCGTCGTCGGACCTCCCGGAACCGGCAAGACGCATCTTATCGTCAACTTAGTCGCGGCTTTGTTGAACGCAGAAGACTTTGACGGGAATCCGGTGAGAAAGAGAATAATTTGCGCCACGCAGAGTAACAACGCTGTGGATCACATCGTCACTCGACTCGTCGACGGGTCGCCGCAGATGGATTCACGACTGGTCGCACTGTTGAAAGGGGTGAACGTCGTTCGAATAGGTTCCGATGAGAAAATTAAGGAAGGCTCGGCGTCGGCACGACGACACGTGCGTCGACTTCTTCTCGATAGGGGCGTTGACCCTGATAAAATGGAGGATAATACGTACGCCAAAAACAGCGACTACTACGAAAATCAACTCAACGAAATCAAAGCAAAGCGGAAAGAAATCGAAGATCAACTCACTTATGAGATGCGACGCGTCCAGTCGAGGTCGAGGTCGTACAGCTTTTTGCCGGGAAGTGTAAATGTACCAAACACGAGTCCGGAACTCGAGCGTCTCCAGAAGCTGAAATCAGAGACGTTTAAAATTCAAGACACCATCGAGAAAAAGTGGAGAGACAAGCTCAGAGAAGAGGGTCGTTCCGAGGGATCGGTTGCACCGTCGACACCGTTTGAGCGAGTCATCAGTCAAGCGAACGTCGTGTGCGGGACGCTCTCGTCCATGGCCCATCTCGCGAAGAGGCAGTCGTCTCGGAATAACACCACCTCTCAGAATTGCGGCGTCGATTTGTTCGACGTCGTCATCATCGACGAAGCTTCCCAGGCGGTCGAGCCCGCGGCTTTGATTCCGTTACAGTGGCTCAAACCGGACGGTCTCATCGTTTTGGTCGGCGATTCCAAGCAGCTGGCTCCAACCGTCATTTCTCGCGCTGCTGTCAAAGCTCACTACACCCAGAGTCTGTTCGAACGTCTACAAAAGGCTGGATTACCATCTTTCATGCTTCGAGAACAATACAGAATGCATCCGGAGATTGTGCAATTCCCGAGTTTGAGGTTTTACCGTGAGCTTCTCACGTCGGGCGAAGGGTGCGCCGCCGCCGATAGGTTCGCGCCGTACCACTCTAAGATGAACTGCGGTCCGTACCAGTTCTTCAACGTCAAGCGCGGACAGATGGTCGTCGATCGATACAAGACGAATTCTAATTCTTGCTCCAACTCTCTCGAGGCGGAGTTCGCTTCTTATTGCTACAAGCACATCGCCGAGGCGTCGATGCTGTCGCGATCAAAGCACACCGTCGGCGTCATCACGCCGTACTTGGACCAGGTGAAGCGTTTGCGCGAATTCGTCGGCGCGATGCAACAGAAAAACAAAGGGTTCGCCGAATGGGCTCCAGTGACGTACGGCACGATCGATCAGATGCAAGGACACGAATTCGACGCGGTGCTAATATCGTGCGTTCGAGCTCGAAAGGAGAATAAAGAAGACGTGGTCAACTCGGATGTCGGATTTTTGAAGGATGAACGCAGACTGAACGTGGCGCTGACGCGCGCGCGCATGTCAACTTGGATTATAGGATGTGTCGACGCGCTCTCGCGCGAGAATGTGTGGAATGACTTGAAATTAGACGCCGAAAGGCGCTTCGTGCTCGTCGACTGCGACAAAGTGCCCTACGACGAAGTATTTTCAGTCGCGGCGGCGGCGCAAAAGCCACACATTCCTGACAGCGTGCTTCCGACGGAACCCTTCAGAGCACCACACGTGCGCGCGGTCAACGTCATCGTTCAAGCTCAAAACGATCCGCGAAAAGCCTCTCGCGCGTTGGTGCAACACGCGAGACAGGTGCCTGGTTTCGGCAGAAACGCCTCGCCGGCGAAAAAATCCTCTCGCTCGCGATCAAGGGAACCGGGTGAAATCGCCTCGCCGGCGAAAAAATCCTCTCGCTCGCGATCAAGGGAACCGGGTGAAATCGCCTCGCCGGCGAGAAGTAAGAAGCGTCAAAACGGCACGTCACCGAAACCGGTGCACACGTCGTCGCCGGCGAAAAAAACGACGCAGTACGTTCCCGACGGGGAATTCAGCGACTGATGAAAGAAAGAAAAAAATGAAATGAGCGCAGCGTTGCAATGTAAACTACCTAGGACCGATATGGCGCATCACATCGAATCGAAAGAGACGCCCGTGAGCTCCGCCGAGCGCTGCCACAACCACGCGGCGTCGTCCTCGTTGAAACAATTCTTCGCCGGCGTCTTTTCTCGACAATCGGCGTAATACTTCCCGTTCGCCGCCCCCTTCGCGATCTCTCGCGCCAGGTACACGCTCGTCGCCGCGCCTTGTTCGGGTGTCTTCAAAAAGTTATCCCGAATGAATTCAAACAAACGCTTCTGCCACCACACCACCTCGTCCTCAGGCGGTTGCAGATACCGTCCCAACTCGGTGTCCACCGCCCCAGGATGCAGCGTCGTCGACGACACGTTCGCCGGACACCGTCTCGCCAGCTCGAACGCGAACAACACGTTCGCCAACTTCGATTGTCCGTATTGTCCCCACGCCGAATACGTCTTCTCGCCGAACAAGTCGTCCCGCGCCAACCCTTTCGCCGCGATTCTATGCGCCTCGCTCGACACCGTCACCACGCGTCCATCCTCGCTCGCGCGCAGCGCCGGAAACAACCCCGCCGTCAGCGCGAAATGCCCCAAATGATTCACGCCGACTTGCAATTCGAATCCATCCCGCGTTCGCTCGAGCGTCGGCACCGCCATCACGCCCGCGTTGTTCACCAACAGGTCCAACCGTTCCCCCTCGTCCAAGTACGCGCGCGCGAAATCTCTCGTCGAACGCACGTCGGCGAGATCGAGCGACCGATACACCAGTCTCGTGGACGACGGCGCGCGCGATTCCAATCGCGCGATGGCGTCTCGACACCGTCGTTCGTCTCGACACGCGAGGACGATGGTGTGATAATCACCGCTCTCTCGCAACGCGCGCGCCGTCTCGAAGCCTATGCCGGTGTTGGCGCCCGTGATGACGGCGCGTTTATCGCCCGGTGGTTGGGTCGCCGCCGCCGACGCGCGCGCGACGACGACGCGCGTCGGCGTCGTCTTCATCGCGTGCATAATCAAAATCTTCGCACGACGACGAATGCGGACGACGACGACGACACACGCCGCCGACGATGTCGATCGACGCCGCGCGTCTCGCGCTCGATGAGATGGAACGCGCGCTCGACGACGCGCACCGCGCGCTCGTCGAGGCGACGATCGACGCGCGCGCGACGAGACGCGACGACGACGAGGCGAATGAATTTCGAGCGCGCGCGGCGAACTCGTCCGAGTCCACCGTCGACGCGATCGAGGCGAGACTGCGTCGGACGATTCGAGACGTGTTGGACGCGCGTTCGAGAGCGTTCCCGGGCGGGTCGGCGGAGAAGGCGGCGATGGTGACGCGGTGCGGGAGGTTGGAGACGCGCGCGCGGGACGCGCGTCGGGACGCGCGCGCGTTCGCGAGGGGCGACGAGATTTCCCCGGCGATTCCGAGCGCGGCGACGGGGGCGACGGGGGACATCGGGGAGACGCTCGGGACGGGGGCGATGGCGTCGATTCGGTCGGCGTTGCGAGGATTGGGATTGGGCGCGTCGGCGGCGGCGGCGGCGACGCGAGACGCCGGCGCCGGCGCGCCGCGATACTCTCGAGAACAGCGCGAGCGCGAGGCGAATAGCGGGGTGGAGACGCGCGGGTGGAGCGCGAGGGATCGCGCGTTCGTGAACGAGCGCGGCGAGGGATCGCTCGGGGTGAGTCGAGGGACGTGGTTCGCGGGCGCGGCGGAGAGTTTGGCGCGCGTGGGCGCCGTGGCGAGAGAGACGACGACGACGACGACGACGACGACGATGCGCGAGAAGGACGACGTCGCGGTCGGTCACGACGCGTCGTCGACGCGCGAGGCACTTTTGGGGACGAGCGCGACGTTCGCGTCATCGACCGCGACGCCGTCGCGCGACGCGCCCCCGCCGACGGACGCCGCCTCGGCCGAACGCGCGCGACGACTCGACGCCATGCGCGGCGCCGATCGTCTCGACGCCTCCTCGGACGTCCTCGCGCAGTGCGCCGACGTTCTCGAGCGCACGCAGGACGTCGGGGCGTCCGTTCTCGAGACGCTCGCCGCGCAGCGCGAGTCGCTGACGAGGAGCGGCGCCGCCGCGCGCGCGGCGTCGAAAAAAATGGACCAAAATCTCAAGGTGGTCAAGGGCATGAACAGTTGGACTCGCCTCGGGTGTTAGTTAGGGTGTGCGTCGTCTCGGCGTCTCGGCGCCGGTCGACTCTTTGTAATAGTGTGTACTCGCGCGCGAACGCGTCGTCTCGTCCGTCGTCGTCGTCCCCGAAACTCCCCGCGTCCCCACAATCACCCTCTCGCCTCGCGCGCGCGCGATGGCGAGTTTCATCGAGCGTCACGTGCGACGCGCGCGCATGGTCGTGCAGTTCGACCAAGCGCTCGTGGACGACGAACATCCGACGCCAGGTGCGCGACGACGCGAGATTGCGACGCGAGATGAGAATTGACTCTTCGTAACCGAATCAATCGTCTTCGCGTGCGGCGACGACGCGAGACGCGCGTCCATCGAGCGTCGAGACGTCTCGTCGCGCGGAGACACAGTCGCGCGACCGACTGACGCGATGTACTTCGACGACGCGCAGTGTACGCGACGCAAACGCTGGTGGAACTCACGAGGACGCTGGAGGGCGACTCGTTGCGAGACGCGTGCGAACATTTGACGACTCGTGCCGAACACAGAAGCGCGTACGTGAAGAAGAAGGCGCTGAAACTCATCGCCAAGTGTTGCGAAGGGTCGAGCGATCGTCGATTCGCGCGAGAGATGGCGAAGATTTCGGGACGGATTCGAGCGTTACAGGCGCACGCGGGACCGCCGCATCCCACCAAGGGCGACAGCGTGCACGCAGCGGTGCGAGAGGCGGCGAAAGAGGCGATGAGCGCCATATTTGGAAATCACAACGATGTCTCGTCGTCGCCGTCGACGACGTCGGTGATGAGCGGTGCTGGTCGCGCGGGTGGACGAATCGAGGGGTTCGGCGACGGCGACGCGGGCACGGTGGGCGGACGGTTGATGGAGCGAGAAACGTCCGGCGTACACTCGCGTTCGCACTCGTACGAGGAGTACGACACGTATAACGCGACATCCACGCCGTTACGGAAACCTGGAACGTTGGACGCGCCCTTGGAGGCGTCGTTAAATTCCACGCCGAAGTTGAACATTGATTCGGACGGGCCGACAAAGTGGAAACCGTTGCGACCACCCTCGCCGGTGAAAAAGCCAGAGCCCGCCAGAGCGACGGCGTCGGCCACGGCTGATTTGCTCTCTGATTTTGCGACGTCTGCGGCGAGTGCGTCGTCGCTTCCGGCTGCGCCGGCGGCGTCTCCTCCGCCGACCGCACCGACGTCGCGAGAACCGGAATTCGTTCTCCAAGGATCCGAGGAAAAGCGAGCCGTCGACAAACTCTGCACGCCGAGTGGCGTGCGGTTAGCACCAATAGATGACGACGTGCTCGATTTCTTACGTCACGGCGCGCGTTTGAACGCGCAAGGCGTGGTCATCGCGTTGTCGGAACGTTTAGTGACGTACGCGGACGGAGAGGAATGGCGCGGCGCGTACCGCGCGGCGTGCGTGTTAGAGGCGGCGGCGAAAGAGATGCGATCGGGCGCGTGGCTCGCCGACGTTTTTTTGAATTCGTCGGCGATGGATTTACTCGAGGCGATCACGAGCGACGCCACGGCGCAGGCGCAGCTGAAACAAAAGGCGACGGACGCCGTCGCCGCGTTGCGTCGCGGCGGCGCACCGTCGACGGCGTCAACCACGCCGACGGTGGCGACGACAACATCGTCCGCACCGATGGACCTGTTATCGCAGCTCGGCGATCTGAGCGTCGCCGCGCCTCCGCCGGCGGCGGCGAGCGCCCCCGCGCCGACGGACCCGCTCGCCGACCTCTTCGCGCCGCCGCCGCCCTCGACCGCGGAGTACCATGCGCGTCCACCGAGCGCGTATGTCCCGCCCACCGCGCCCATGCGCGGTCCCGGACTCGCGGCGCTCGCCGAACTCCCGCCCACCGCTGAAGCCGACCGTCTCAAACAAACCAAAGCCTTCGATTTCGTCGGCGATCTCATGCGTTGAGACCGACCGCGTCGTCCATGTAACACGCAGACACACACACGCACGAACCGGTTCACGAACAACAAAAACAACACACACACTCATACGAATCACAAACTCGCTACGTCGTCGCGTCATCGAACGAATTTCCCCAACACGGGATACTTGCCCAAAAACTTGTCCCGCCACTCCCCCAACGTCTTCATCTCCTCCTCGCTCAACCCCTCCGTTCCGCGAGCCTCCTCCTCCTCGCTCACGTTGATCTTCATCGTCGCCAACGCCCGCGTCGCATCGCGTCCGTTGAGCGCCGCGTACGGACCACCGGGCCCGTAGAAATCGCGTCCCGTCGTCGTGTCAAAGACGAATCCATCGCACGCCATCGCGCACGCGTTCTCATCCGCCTCCACGCGCGCGCGCAACTGCGAGGGCGTGAACGTCACGTCCGGAATCGTCGGCGTCGTCATCGCGGGCGCCATGACGACGACGGCGAGACGCGCGCGCGAATCTCTGACGACGACGCGTCAGAGGTTGTTGGTCTTCATCGTCCCCGCCGCACGAATGGCGACGATTGGACGCGTCACGCGCGCGTGGGGGACGCGATCGACGCACGAACGCGTCCACTCGCGTCGTCGCGTCGTCTCGACGTCGTCGCGCGTCGAGCGCGCGCGTCGAACGCGCGTCGAATCTCATGATGATGACGATGGTGATGACGACACAGTCGACGCGTTCGACGACGCGGGGCGTGGACGTCGCGCGGTGCTCCTCGCCGGAATCGTCGCCGTCGTCTCCTCTTCGCCCTCGCTCGACGTCGACGCGGCGCCGCCGGTGATCGGGCTGTACGAGGACCCGTCGAGGGTCGGGGTGGGCGCGGCGAAGACGCGCGTCGACGCCGACGCGCTCCTCGAGACGTTGACGCGCGACGTCGCGGTGCGGCGATACTTTGTCACGGGGGATCTCACGGAGGAAATTTTCGCCAACGATTGTCGATTCATCGATCCCACGACGAACGTCGTCGGTCTGTCGAGGTATCTGCGAGCGTTGCGCGCGTTGTTCGATCCGGCGAGGTCCGACGTCGCGCTCGTCGGCGAGTTGCGACGCACGTCGCCGAACACGATCGAGGGTGATTATCGCGCGGAGGGGTACCTGAAACTTCCGTGGAATCCGCGCGTGCCTCCGTACGAGGGACACATCGTGTGGACGATTCATCCGGACGACGGGAGCGAGCGGGCGGGACTCATCGTGGAACAGCGACAGACGTGGAATATTAGCGGCGCCGAGGCGCTTCGCGAGACGTTTACGCCGTCGTGACGTAGCTTGTTTTTGTGTGTGTGTGTTTGTGAACGATATGATGAGAGTGTATGAGTACGCGTGATTTATCCATCGATATCCTTCTCACTCACATGTGTTTGTTTTTTAGCTACGGTACGGCGACGCGCGATCACACCAAGAGAGACGCCGTGTGGAGCTTGGAGCTCAGTTCGAGTTGCATCTTGGTCAGGTTGGTGAGGTACTGCACCATCATGACGTCCTCGATGCTTTCGCCGAAGACCTTGTCGAATTGCGCCTTCGTGAGTTGCGGCACGCTCTGTAAAGCCTCGGAGAGCGCGCGACCGACCTCGGCGTCGCCCGCGCGTCGGCCGCTCGCGACGTCGTCGACGTACGCCTGCGCGTCAGCCAACAACGCACCCAATTTACCCATCGTGTGTGCCAAACCGGCGACGTCGTCGTCCTGCTTGACCGAACTACCCGTTCGAAGCGACTCCACGCCCAGCTTGTTCGCTTGCTGGAGATCCACCTCGCACTCGATTTCGCTAAAGCGCACGCCGGCGGATCTGCTCTCGCCGCTCTCCCGATCCGTCGTCGCCAACACCGTCTCACCGACGCTCGCGCTCAGTATATCCCCGCCCTGTTCGACGCCAGAAAACTCTGCGTCCAACATCACGTGCACCGGCGTCCCACCCGCCGCATCCTTGGCGAAAAATTCGTGCACCACCGCCGTCACCTCCGGGCTCGCGTCGCCGGCGCTAAACCACCCGACGACGCGTTCCTCCGGATTCACCCGCGCGTGCAATCCGAGCATCGTCTTATGAAACTCGACATCCATCAACAACTCTCCATCGCGATCTTGACACGGAATCGCGTACGACGCGCGCGCGACGACCACCACGCGTCCGTCCGCGTCTGTCGACGCCGTCCCCAACAGCGCGCCGATCACTTTATCCACCGCTTCACCGCGTCGCACGTATCTGCGACGACGCGCACCGCGTCGACGTCGTCAGTCACACCATCACGAGTATCACCGTCTCATCGCGCGCGTTGAGTCACCGTCGCATCGCGCGCGTCGCTCGAGACGGTCGAGCCGCAATCGCTCGCGCGTCTAGGTTCGCGACGATCATCGCGCGCGCGCGTCGCGAGTCGTCACGCACCCGTCGCACACGCCGAGCACCACGGACGGGGTGACGATGATCTTCGAGATCGTCCCGGGGGCGCCGAGAGGGGCCATGACGTCGAGCCGAGGACGCGCGTCGACGTCTGCGGGGACGAATGGGAGTCCCTAGGCCCTAGGGCGGCGACGGCGAGACGCGCGTCGGTTCGAGTCGGTTCGAGTCGTCGGTTCGACGGTACGAGCGCGGTATCGGCGCGAAGAAACACGCGTGGGATGTACACGTATCGATGAAGGGGGCGGTGGGGGCGCGCGCGGCGTTCGAATGGATCATTATCTTACATGGCGCGACGCGGCGCGACGTCGACGACGCGGCGCGACGAGGACGGAACCGTCTTCAGAATCGATTCACGCGTCTTCTTCACTTCACCTGTTCGACGATTTCGAGGCGAGCTTTTCGATGGCCCCGGCGAGAGACGCCGCCTGGAGCTTTGGGTTGAAGTAACGGTCGAAATCGGCTGGGACGATTTCGAACGCCTCGCAGAGGGCGCTTTTGCCTTTGACCAAGCGGTCGTGGAGCAAGTTTTGGAGATCGGAGCGCTCGACTTGGCTCAGTCGAGATTGCGCGCCGCTTCTCTGCCCCTTCACGGCCGGCGCTAAACCAAACGCTGGGTGATCTTCCGTCACCGCGGGCGCCGATGGCTTGAACTTGGAGGCGGCGAACTTGCCATCCTTGTCTCCCGACGCGGACGGGCGTCCGCGGCCGGCGCCGGCGCCGCGACCGCTCGGTTTCGTCGTCCCCATGGAATCCAACGCGGCGGCGGCGAGAGACGCCAAAGGATCATCGTCGTCGATGTCTTCGGTTTTGCGTTTTCTTCCACGCTTGGACGGACCCGGCGGGCGACCGCGACCGCGCGGCTTCGTTGGAATCGGGATGGGGACGTTCCACGCCGCCACGTCTTGGAGATCCTTCTTGGACGCGAGGCTGCCTCGAATCTTACCGGTGGGCGATAAGAATGCTTCGGCGTCGTCTTGTGCGTCCAAACGTTTCGCCGGTCGAGCCGGAGACCACGCGCCTCTCACGGCGGTGAGCACCTTTTCAGTCGCCCCCGCGTAGTCTCGCGTCGTCGTTCCGTCTCGTCGCACCATCACGTTCGACGTCGCCTTGGCGGGTACCTTTTCGGTATCTTTGGCATCATCATCGGCATCATCATCGGCATCATCATCGGCATCATCATAGTTCGCCTCATCCTTGACGGTCGCATCGACGGGCGTGTTGCTCAACAACACTTTCGCCGCGGATTCGTCCTTGCGCACGTCGACGGCGGCGGGAGTGTTCGCCGCCGGCGCAGCTTCGGGAGTTCCATCCGGTGAGCCTTCATCGACGTCACCATTGACGAGGTGTCTCTGGAGCGCCATCAACGAATCACTCGCGGACTCTGGGTCGTTGAACGATCCGCCGGTGCGACGTTCAATCGCGCGCATCGCGTGCTGCGCGGCTTGAGCGCGAATACGCGCCGCGTCGCTTCTATTTCTACGAGCCTTGTGATTAGCCTTCGAATACGCCTGCTGCAATCGTTTCGTCGTGTCGTCCAAATCAAGCACCGCGCATTCCTCCATCTTCCGCTTTTGATCCTCCAACTCCTCCACCGACTTCACCAAGAGTCTGTTTTGATCCCCCGGAGAGATGCCCGCCTGCACGTTGGTGATCAAGCGATCGAGCGATTTCATCTTACGAAACGGCCAACGCTTGATGCCGTACTTGCGACACTGTCTCTTGAGCACCGTCAAACCGACGCCGAGCTTGCGACACGCCGCCTCGGACGGAAGATGGAAACAACTCGACAATTCCTCCTGCGTGATGTCCGACGCGCTTCGATACTGTCGAACGCGACGATTCTCGCGCGACTGATTCGGAGGTTTTTTCGGTTTCACCACCACCTTGGCGTCATCCGCCGCGTCCTCACGCGCGCCCTCGCCCCCCCCGCCCGTCGCGACGTCGCCCTCGCTCGCCGTCGCCGCGTCCTCGCCGCCCGCCGCGTCCCCGCCGGCGCTCTCTCGCGCGCCGCGCGTCTCCTTGGTCCCATTCTCCGCCGCGCGCGCGCTCGCTACACCGACACCACCGTCACGCGCACCGTCGTACTCGCGCACATCGTCGCGTCCTCCTCTTTCTCCGCCTCCTCCGTCGTCGACGCCGTCGACGCCGTCCGCCGCCGCCGCTTCGTCCGCGTCGCCCGCGCGCATCGCTCGCGAGTCGCTCCGGTCGACGATCACACACACACGATCACACACACACGGACGAACACGAACACACGAACACACGGACGATCGCGCGAACGATCACACGGACGCGCGCACCGATGAACCGACCGCCGACGTCTCGCCGCACCCAATAGACACCCTCCTTTATGACGAGTCACGACTCCTCAAACACCCCCCACACGCACCCCGTCGATCGAGCCAAGCCCTCGGACGGAATGAGCGATGGATGCGCGACCCCCGTGGATCGCGCGCGCGCGTCTCGTCGGAACCCCTCTCCTCGCGCGACGTCAACTCCTCGACGTCGCACAGAACGATCGCACGCGTGAAAATCCACCCGTCGAGTCGTCTCGATGACCGACACGACCGACGTCGACGCACCGCGCGCGCGAGATCACCCACGCGCGATCAACCCTCGATGGACGATTCGCGCGACGCGACGCGACGCGACGATCGAGATCGATGACGGGGCGAATCGACGTCGATGTCTGTCGACGCGCGTCCGCGCTCGACTCGGTCTCGCGACGGCGCGAACGAGTCGAGAAGAGACGACGAGAGACGACGAGAGACGACGAGAGACGTCGTCGCGCTCGCGGTCGCGTCGCGCACTCGCGAGACGAGTGAACGCGCGCGCGAATGAATGAATGAATGAACGAGCGAGCGGGCACCGCGGCACCGCGACGGGGTTTTGCGTGATCGCATTCGTGGTCGTCATCGTGATGGGCGTTCGGACGTCTTATGTACGCAAGTACGTGGACGCGCTCGATACACGTGGACGCGTGATACACGTTATAGACGTGTAGGAGTATAAAGACCATAGAGTATGTATTACCCGTCCGAGTATGTGTGTAAAGTGTGTGCGTCACGCCCGCGCGCGCGCCGATCGACGTCCTGTCTGTCGACGGCGCGTGCGAGTATTTAGTACCATCACACGGAGTACGATTCGGACGATCGGTACGTAAAGGAGTGGTGTGTGTGTCGATGTGTGTGTGTGTGTCCGTGTGCGTGTCCGTGTGTGTGTCCGTGTGCGCGAAGCGACCGGGGACGCGTCCTCGAGACCGCGCGCGTCGAGGCGCGAGGGCGAGGGGACTGCGGACGATCGAGCGCGGCGATGGCGGCGGTGGCGGTGCGTCGTCGCGCGTCGTCGATCGTCGGTCGGGCGGTGTCGAGGTCGACGTCGAGGTCGATGTCGGGCGCGACGGGCGCGGTGGGCGCGCGGCGGTGGATGCGCGCGGGCGGCGGCGACGGCGACGGGGGGGGGAGGGGCGGGGAAACGTCGTCGTCGTCGGAGTCGTCGTCGGAGTCGGAGTCGCGGTGGGGTCGTGGGGGGGGGGAG
>Ga0181576_10001583_pt1 | contig 17398 bp, 11 predicted proteins | sample 101ome_22_FD_132464 | JGI IMG/M metagenome (GOLD analysis project Ga0181576, IMG submission 132464) | Coastal salt marsh microbial communities from the Groves Creek Marsh, Skidaway Island, Georgia - 101412BT metaG (megahit assembly) | ecosystem: Environmental > Aquatic > Marine > Intertidal... | reverse complement strand
CCGAATGTTATGTACTACCGTGCATGGGCACGAAATAGTGCCGGATACGGGATCGGACAGGTGAAAAAGGTTAAGATTCCCGAAGCTCCCAAACCATGGTGGGGAAACATCACCGAAGAGACTGGTGGCTGGAAAACTTCGGATTGGTTTGGCACCTTTATTTATTATGAAAAAGGCTGGTTATACCATGCCGAGCTAGGCTGGCTTTATTCATCTGAGAGCAAAACAGATGGGGTTTGGTTATGGTCCCAGAACATTGGGTGGTTGTGGACCAAAGAGGACATCTGGCCTTACCTCTACAAAAACAACACTGCAAGCTGGATCTATTTCACTACCACCCGAAACAGCATACCAGTATTCTACGACTATTTGACTTCAAAATATCTGTCATTCGAAGGCTCAAACCAGGAGCAATCCAAGTAACCCTTTCCAGGGATAGGCATGGTACGGTTCATTGCCTGGAAGTTCCTGTTTCTGTTTCTTATATCCATCACAAATGGCACAACTTTACGAGTGCAGGGTGGAAATTGGGGAAATGTTAAGACAGACGAAGTCCAAAAGGTTTTGGACTGCACACTCCATGTGTTTCTTCCCTTATCCCCTGCTCTTCAAAAGTATGAAATTGTTGTCGGTTCGACTTCGGAAAGCCCCAAGGTATTATATGAACGATCCTCAGGCGGTGAGTACTCTATTGAGTTAACCGCCAAGGGTCGCCACTGGTGCCAGTATGTCTTCCAGTTTTCCCATGAACTCGGCCATATTATGTGCGGATACAAAAGGGGTGAATCATCCAACTTATGGTTCGAAGAAAGTATCTGCGAGGTGGCATCCTTGTATGCACTGCAAAAGATAGGAAAGGTATGGAAGGAAAGATCGTCCAACAAAACATGGCAATCCTACGCAGAAGAATTTCAAAAATACAGGAGAGAAAGAATTCGGAATTCGTCTTACCCAGAAAACTTTCACCTCTCTCCCTGGTGGAAAAAAAACCGGGTGGTGTTGTCCGCACATCCCCATCTCAGAAAAGAAAATACCTGGGTTGCATGGAGCTTGTACAATTTGTTTGCACAACGCCCCTCAATCGCTTGGTCAAGTTGCTTTTGGCTAAACCATACCAAGAGCAAGCAAGAGCTATCATTTGAGCAGTATTTACAAAACTGGAAAACATCCTGCCCCGAAATTGCCCAAAAAGAGTTTGTTGAGAAGATTGTGACTCAGTTTCAGTTCTAGCAATGGGTAAGCCAACAATGAACCCTGCATATTTGGATACTCAATTTTGGGGAACGATCCATTTGTCAAATTTGCCCTCCCCCTGCTACATCATAACCGCGTGCAACCCAATGGACGAAAGACTTTGTCTCAAGGAAAACAAACAAAGAAACCTTGTCCTGCAGGAGGAAATAAAAAATGAGGGGCACCTCTGCATTGAAATCACAGGATCCTCCAAAGACTTGTCTCACCAAGAACCCAGTTTCCTGACCTCTGCTCCTCAAGAAAATCTAATTAAATGGGCGAAAAAATTTAACCAACGGGCAATTTTTGAAATTCTGAATGATTCTTTATTTCTCGTTCCCACGGATCAACCTGACCAAAAGTTCAAGTTGGGATCTTTCAAAGAAAGAATTAGAGGATCGAGTGAGCAATTGAAACAATCCATGTAGCCACAACAGGCACATATAAATTATCATTCAAACTGAACTTCTTTAGTTTAACAGGGAACAGTTCGAGAAGAGATATGGATAAAGCTACAACCACCGACTGCACCAAAGAAAGAGGTCCTCCCAAGGTTTCTGAAAACTTCGGGAAATACGGAAAAACCCAGTAAGCAAGAGAGAAAGAAAGCAAAAAACACCCAAGGGCACCTTCAAGTGTTTTCATCCCCACCCTCGTTCGCCCAAAAGATTTTCCCACCAAAGCAGCAGCAGCATCTCCCAGGATAAATAAGGTAAAGGAAAGGAACGCATACGCGGCAAAAGATTCACTTATTACGCTTATACATGCACACAAGAAGGAACCACCTGCCATATAGGTTGCACCAGTGAGTTGGTATTTTTCTCTATCTCTGAGCAAGGCACTATGAAAAGACCACCACCAATTTCCAAACCCAGGAAAGCGAAAGCGGGAATATTCCAGAACCAACGATATAAAGAGTATACCCAATGCGAAAAAAGCAACAAAGGACCTCGTGGTAGAAAAATATTCAGGACCATAGAAGATCCCAATCGGTAAAAAAACGACTAGAACATGAAGAAGTTTTCGGTAAACTTCCCCTCTTGGAACAGGGCGGAACACTATGAGAATGTGAGATTAAAAATCTCTTTTTCTGAAATGGAAAGAATTAAAACTCAAAAGTTGTCTGACTTTTAGGATCATCCTTTTTATCTGAGCTTTTTGCTTCGTCCTTACTATCGGTTTTCTGGGGTTCCTTTGGAGGAGAAGATTCGTTGGGCTTCACCGCCTTCTTAGCGCTCTTTTTGTTGGAGGACTCTCCTGGCATCTCCTTCGGTTCTTCATCCTCACTGGTATCCCTGGGTGCATTGACCACACGGTCTACTTTATGGGAAGTAAGGGTGGATCCCTTTGCCCCACGCCCCTGTAGATCAATCCATGCAAAATCAAACTCGATCACCATCTCTTTGACCCTTTTTAATTCCGGGTCCAAGTGAACCAAAATATTGCTGTTCTTTTTTTCATTATCATGAACAGCAAAGAAAAAGATACGGGACTTTGAATGGGTTTTAAAAAGAGGATATTCTTTGTCACGAGTTACTCCGCCCACCTTGAACTTCTTGGCGTACAAACGACCGCTCTTTCCGTCGCGGTAGACCATATTGTAAACCTTTTCTTCATCCCTGCGAAAAACATTCACGCGCAGAGGAGATTTACCGACAAACATTTTCTCCGCGATCTTCATCACTTTCATTACCCCATCCTTACCAAAAACAATGATGTCATCTAAATTGGAGCATTTCTCGATCGACTCATCTTTTTTCAAACCATAACCGGCAAACCCATCTTTTCGGTTTAGGAATAGGGTTTCATTAGCCACCACTACCTGCGCGGCATTAATACGGTCAAAAGGTGCAAGCGAACCATCTTCTTCCCGGCAGATTTCAGTTTTTCGCTCCCTGCCTTTCCCATAATTCTTTTTAAGTTCCTTGAGGTAACGGATCGCATACCTGGTGAGTTGAGCAAGATACCCCTCCACCTCTTCAATCTCATCCTCAAACCCTTTGATTACCTCATCGGCACGGAATGAATCGAACTTGGAAATTCGTTTAATGCGTATTTCCAACAAGCGCAAAATGTCGTCCTGAGTGATAGCGCGCTGAAAGATTTTGATGTAGGGCTTTAACCCTTTGTCCACCGCAGAAATCACTCCCTCCCAAGTCTCTTCTTTTTCTATGTCCCGGTAGATTCGTTTTTCAATAAATATTTTCTCAAGCGATGCAAAGTGCCACTTTTCACGCAATTCACTCAATCGGATTTCCAATTCTTGCCTGAGCAGTTCACGGGTTTGATCGGCCGAAGATTTAACCAGGTCATTTACCGAAAGAAACTGGGGATGATTATCCTTAATCACACAGGCATTGGGAGCCAAACTCACTTCGCAGTCGGTAAAAGCGTAAAGGGCGGGCAAGGCCTCATTGGCAGAAACTGTGGAAGGCAAATGAATCATGATCTCAACAAATTCTGCGGTATTGTCCTCGATTTTTGAAATCTTGATTTTTCCTTTATCATTTGCAGCAAGCACCGAATCGATCAGGCTTGTGGTGGTGGTACCAAATGGGATTTCCACCACTTTAAGAAGGTGTTTCTTGACGGTTTCAATCCTTGCCCGAACCCGCATGCGCCCTCCCCTCGCACCGCCATTGTAGGAGGTGCAATCTGCAATCCCTCCCTGAGGGAAATCTGGCAGCAAATCAACCGGGTTATTCCGGAGGGCATCGATCATGGAATCTATGATCTCATTAAAATTATGGGGAAGTATTTTGGTGGAAAGACCCACCGCTATTCCTTCTGCTCCCTGGGCAAGAAGCAAAGGAAACTTTGTTGGAAAGGTTATGGGTTCTTTATTACGCCCATCATAGGAGGATGCCCAGGTTGTAACTTTAGGGCTAAAGATGACCTCCAATGCAAATGGAGTCAGGCGGGCTTCAATATACCGAGGAGCGGCCGCCGAATCTCCGGTTAAAACATTTCCCCAGTTTCCCTGGGTATCAATGAGCAGATCTTTTTGGCCAATCTGGATAATCGCATCTCCAATGGAAGCATCCCCATGCGGGTGGTACTTCATGGTGTTGCCAATGACATTGGCTACTTTGTTGTAACGCCCATCCTCCAGTTCCTTCATCGAGTGGAGGATACGTCTCTGCACCGGCTTTAATCCGTCGTCGGCATGGGGCACGGCTCGTTCGAGGATAACATAGGATGCATAGTCGAGAAACCAATCCCCGTACATATCATCGACATAGATGGCATCATCCTCTCCTCGTTTGGGCCCTTCCAGAGCGAGTGCTTCCGGATCAAACCTTTTGTTGGCTGGTGGCTGTGAGCTTACCTGCTCAATCTCCTCTTCTTCCGTATTTTCGGGATCCCCCCCGGAATCTTCGTTGGAGTTGATCTGATTGGCACTCATCGAAAATCGTTAAGCTGCTGCACTTTGAGCTATGCTCTTGTCTGCGTTCTCTGCTGTCTTGGATTTTACGGCCACCGCTGAATTTTCAGTGCTCTGCCCGGATGATTCTTCAGGCTCATCCACCAAATCATGCTCAAAGCGCAAGTTACGAATAATATATTCCTGGCGGGTGGGAGTATTTTTACCCATGAAAAATTTGAGCATCTCTTTGAGGGATTCATTGGCATCGATCTTCACAGGGTCCAACCGTATATCGTCTCCAATAAAATGCTTAAACTCATCAGGTGAAATTTCTCCCAGGCCTTTAAAACGGGTAATTTCGGGGTTACGCCCCAGCGTCTTGATGGCTGCATCTTTCTCAGTATCATCGTAGCAGTACAAGGTGGACTTTTTATTGCGCACCCTAAAAAGCGGTGTCTGGAGGACAAAGAGATGGCCCTGGCGGATCAACTCGGGAAAGAACTGCAGGAAAAAGGTAATCAACAGCAAGCGAATGTGCATCCCATCGACATCGGCATCGGTGGCAATGACCACTTGGTTGTAGCGCAAGTCCTCAAGGTCCTCCTCAATGCCTAAAGCGGCCTGTATGAGATTGAATTCCTCATTCTCATAAACAACCTTGCGGGTTAACCCAAATGTATTGAGAGGTTTTCCTTTTAAGCTGAAGACCCCCTGGAATTGAACATCCCTTGCCTTGGTAATCGATCCACTGGCGGAATCGCCCTCGGTTATGAAAAGAGTACTTTTAAACTTTTCTTTGTTTTTGGTGTTAAGGTGTATCCTGCAGTCGCGCAACTTCCGGTTGTGAACCTTGCTCTTTTTGGCACGCTCCCGGGCAATTTTTTGAATTCCCTTTAATTCTTTGCGCTCGCGCTCACTCCGTTGAATCTTTTCCTGTAATGCATCCGCAGTTTCAGGATGTTTATGGAGGAAGTTGTCCAGTTTTTCCTTGAGAAAGTTCCCCACAAATGTGCGGATGGTTTCCCCGTCTGGTGAAACCGTGAGGGAACCTAGCTTAGTCTTGGTTTGCGACTCAAATACGGGCTCCTGGACCTTTATGCTAATCGCGGCAACTATCCCTCCACGGATATCCCCGGCTTCAAAATTTTTCTTACAAAAATCGCGGATTGTTTTAACGACAGCTTCGCGAAAGGCAGCCTGATGGGTCCCTCCCTGGGTCGTGTGCTGCCCATTGACAAATGAGAAATAATCCTCCCCGTACTGATCCAAATGGGTGAAAGCCACTTCAATATCGTTTCCCTCGATATGAATAAGCGGATAGAGAGGAGTTTCTGAAATATTTTCTTCGAGCAAGTCCTTCAACCCATCCTTAGAACGAAAGCGCTTACCGTTGTAGCGAATAACCAGCCCACGGTTTAAGTAGGTATAATAACGGAGCATACGCTCCACATATTCATTGCGGTAGCGGTACTTCTTAAACATGGAATCGTCCGGAACATAGGTAATCATAGTTCCATTCTCTTCCTTGGTGGATTTGTTCTTTTTGTCGATGGAGCGAACATCTCCACAGGCAAACTCGATCCTTCTGGTTTCACCCTCACGGAATGCCTGAATGTCAAATTTGGAGGAAAGGGCATTGACTGCCTTGATACCCACACCGTTTAAACCGACCGATTTCTTAAAAGCTTCCGAGTCGTACTTTGCCCCTGTATTTATTTTGCTGGAACAGTCGAGAAGTTTTTCCAGAGGGATGCCCCGTCCAAAATCCCGCACGGTTACAACCTGTCCATCGCACTCAACTTCGATTTGTTTGCCAAACCCCATCACAAATTCATCGATACAATTATCGAGTACTTCTTTGAGGAGCACATAGATTCCATCGTCCTCAGAAGAACCGTCCCCGAGTTTTCCGATGTACATACCAGGACGCAATCGAATGTGCTCTTTCCAATCGAGCGATTTAATGCTGTCCGCAGTGTATTTGTGCTCAGCCATTCTTCCCTATCCTAATTTCCACACTATAATTTATTAGATTCCCATGCTTGCTTGTCCACTTGAAAATAGAATTTTATTTAAAAATACCCCAAATTTTAAATGGTGCTCCCTATCCAATTCTTGCATGTTTGGTTTTATGAAAACTTTTGGAAACTATATTTTAACGGTTTCTCAGCTCAATGACTCCCGCTTATGGAAGCCTGTGCTCTGGGCAACCTTACTTAGCTTAGCTTCCCTCCTTCTCCTTTTAGTTATCGGAGGAACCTTTCTTTTCCAGTTGGTAGATTCGTTTAAGGATCAATTGAGCGAATGGATGGGATGGGCTGGTGGATGGCTCGGTGGGTTGTCCGTCCTTTTGGGTACTTTTTTTATCGGCATTCTCGGATATTTCTTTTTGGGCAGTGTTTATGCTGCCTTTCTCAGTATTTTTCTGGACGATATGTTGGATGCCATTCGGGAACAGCACTACCCAGATGCCGATTGGATAAAACCGCCAGGCATGATCCAGTCTACAATCTCTTCCCTTCGATTCATTTTATTTAGCCTCACCCTCTATTTGCTTGCCTCTCCTCTTTTATTGGTCGGGTATTTCATCCCCCCGGTTGGTTTGGTGCTTCAGTACCTGCTCGGCGGGTACCTATTAGGGAGAGAATATGGGCAATTGATCGAGCTGAGGATACCCAAAGACAAAAGAATCAAAAAGCCCGCTTCCCTGTTTCACGGAACATGTGCCAATTTTCTTTGGACTTTTCCGATTATTAATTTGGTCGCACCGGTATTACTTGCGGGTGCTTTGCTCCATGCCCGTTTGGGCGATCCCAATGCCCCCGAAACAGTCCGGAAAAAGTATACCCAAATCAATTAGGGAATAAACTCTCCCTTAAACCGTGGACCAAGAAGGGACCCGTTTGAGTCCCACTCCTCAATCAAGCCAATTGTACCTCCGTCGACAAATTTCCGGCGCGACTTCCTCTGTCCATTCTCATGATAAGTCGAACCGACCCCACTGTATGCTTCACCCGAGCTTTTGAGATACCACAAACCATCCGCTTGTTGCACCAACTCCTGCTCAATATTGACAGTGGGTTCTTGATCCAAATCAACCTTCTTTTCCTGAGGAAACTGCAAGGCATCAAAAGAGCATTGGGAGGGCAACCACATCAGTAATACAGCCAAAAAAAACATGGCTGTGAACCACCAAAAATAGGGCGAGTTGGTAAGCCTTTGCCAAAGCGTGGGGTCAGGGGCTTCCGGAGGGGTAGGAAATATATCTTCTTCCTTCATTTGTAGTAAGAAAAGAGAAAAAATTGTTTAGTTTAGCAAGGCATAAAGGAAAACATTCATTCCTAACCTTGCATAAAAGGAGTGAGCATAGTTACTTATTTCCTCTCCTGAATAATACTTAAAAATTCTCCACCTGCCAGTGGGCTCCTTGACCCAAAGGGGGCGCTGTCCGGGAATCAAATAGATTTCATCCTTTAAACCATCCTCCCGGGTCACCTCATATGTTTGGCCCGAAAAGGATGCCACCTGCAAGGTTTCATCAAAATCCTCAGCCGATTCCCTAATACGGAATGAAATAGGAGGAATCCAGGCTCCAAACTCATCTCTCCCCCAACCCATCGCACAAATGGGCGAAGCCACACAGGCCAACCGATCCTTGATTTTTATCCCGACTAAAGAATAGGTGCCCTGGGGCCACTTCTCCTGCTCCACAAACTTGAGCACGGTGTCGGGGAGGCGCTTTTGATCTTCCTCCAAACGGAGGTACTCATTGTCCGGAAGGCCTTTGTAAAATGTGCGAAAAATTTCATGATTTCGGGGCAAAGGGACGAAGGATTTTTCAGGCATAAATTGTGCAAACCATGACATAACTTCCTCACGTTCATTCCAAGCTGCATAGCTATGCCCAAGATCCGTCCCCAAAAAAGAGGCTTTGATACCAGCATCAAGATAAACAAACCCACCCAGCTCCATGTAGCGACGAAGGGCATCATTTTCCGCAGAAGAAAACTCAAAGTTTGGTAACTCGTCGCAATTGATATAAAGGATGGGGTTTTCAAAGAGACGCTCATCTTCTAGCGTTTCAAGAAAGAGGGGATCCGGGTCAAACTGCGCATTGGATCGCTCGTTCATCATTTCAAGCAGACTGGGCAAGGCATCCGGATAACGAATCCGAGAAAAACCATCCCTCCTAAGTTGCATGATTCGTACGGCCCCTGCCTCCGGGTCCGGTTGGGCTTGAGCGGGATCATAGAACAACGCGAGGACCGCCAGGATAATAACATAAATTCTCATGGATTAACTCCCATTTGTTGCAGTTCTCTTCTCGCCAGTGAACTAATTTTTTCACCGGGGTATTTTCGGACAAACTCAAGAAGTGCGGGCACTCCTTCCTTTCGATCACCCAGCAAACCATCCATCGCCGCCCGCTGGATGGCATAGTCCCCATCCAAGAGTGATTTTTTATGAAGGTTTACCCAACCATCCATACGAATGTTTGCCAAAGCACGAAGAGTGGTCGACCGGACCAATGTATTCTCATCGATCAAAAGATCGAAAAAATTCGACTGCACCACATCTTTCTTCGCTGCCAGTAGCAGCTCTGCAGCTAATACGCGAACTTCTGGATGCTGGTGTTGGATAAGTTCGAGAATTTCCTTTTCAGTAATCTTTTCCACCCGCCCCCGGACAAGGGAGAGCACAGCCTCCCGCACCTGCGAATCACGATCATTGAGGGCAGGAATCCAGCTCGATGGCTTGTTCCATCCATCCGTGCTACTTAGGTAACGCTCCCACGCTTTGGCACGCATGCTCGGACTGGGATGATTCAATAAAGCCTGGTAAATAAGTGTGGCTTTTGATCCGAGGGCAGAGAGGGAGTAAAAAAGGGTTTCTGCTTTGCCATACAACCCCCTTGAGTTGGATAAAAAGACAATAATTCTCTGGAGCATATCATCCGAAACAGCCTCGCCCAGACGGGCAAGATCGACCGCTGCCAAGGTGGCAATCTCATCGACACGGTCCTTGGTCAATGCACGCAGAATGTTTCGGTATTCCGGAAAGGATCTCCCCAGAGACTGAGCGGTTTTGGCAAGTTTGGCACGCACCCCGGCATCCGGGTGTAAAACCAGTCCTTCCAAGGTGGCATATACTCCGGGTTGGGATGCATACATCCTCACCTGCTCAAGAGCGACTAATTGCACCGCGACATCCGCGTCGTTTAACAATTGGGCAAAAGTATCGGGTTTAATTTGGAAACGCAGGGAGTAATGGTGCCTTAACAGGTTTTGGCGAACGATGGAATCGGTATCAAGCAGTTTTCTTTCGGCCAATGACAGAAGGTCTTCCCTTAACCTTGCAGGAATCGAGCGAAATACGGACCGGCCATTAATTTGTACCCTTTCCATGCCCGACCGCATCAAGCCAGGAACTAATCGGGGAATCAGTGCCGAAGCCTCCCGTCTCACTTCAACATCCAAGTCACCAATCATCGAAAATATTTTTTCGGCAAGAGGTTTTTCATAAATCGGAGCCCCATTGTTAAAATGCTCCACAATTGAAACCAGGGCCGCACGTCTGACCAGTTCGCTCGAATCATCCAAGGATCCAATCAGTAAGAGACCAGATTCCCCTCCAGGATATTTGCCCAAAAGTTTTGCGGCACCTACCCGGTCTTGAACATGAGGAGACCTTAACTTTTGAGAGGCATCTTCCAGGGTGCGATCGAGACTGGTGCGCTTTGGGGGGCGAGCAGCGGACTGTGTCTGGTTGCCATCCGAAAAATTTCCATCGACTGGTCCGGTCTGCTTCCCTTCATCCGCCACAACAAAAACTCCCATGCCAAAAGTAAAAATAGATAACAAAAATTTTAACCTCATCACTTAAGCCCCTCTTTTCTGCGAATGATCCATTCCAAACCGACGACCAGAAAAAGCCCAACAAATAACAACCAGTATTCGTTCAGTTTGTTTCTTTTCCGAACCTGGGGAAGATTATCTGCCAAAGTTGGCTGCCAATCGGATGTTAAATTTTCGATAGGTAAAAACTCTCCTCCAGTAAGGCTGGCAAGCATCCGTAATTCTCTTTCGGCGTAACGGGTATCCTTCGCCTCGTCTCCGGACTGCTTGACCTTGATGTAGGATAAATGAGTAAGCCGTTCACCATCTGGGTAACTGAGCTGGTAGTTTACCCGATAGGACCCCGACTCCAGAGGTACAAAATCGCCAAGGTACCTGCCCTGTGCCCCACCCTGTGGGTAGAGTTGTAAAGTTTTGGCGAACCCACCCGGCCCGCTCACATTTGCTTCAATAACAGCATCCAAGGAGGGCTGAAAGTCAGCACCTAGTGCTTCAATAATCAGGGGAAGTTTCTCGCCTGCTTTCGCTTCTTTCTCTCGATCCACTGCTTTAATTCGTTCAACTGTGCCCGATCCTAACCACTGGACAACACCTCCCCAAAAGATAGAAAACTCTCTGGCTTGTTGCTCGTCCACCAAGGAACGCCTCCAATCATGGAGGGATCCCCAGTAAGCGGACTTGCCCGCCCCATATGCCTGTATCGCGAGAACCGAGCGGGCATAGTTTCCTTTTACTTGCACAACCCCTCTCGCAGCCGGGTTTATCTGAGTGATCAATTCAGCCGGCATTCCCCCAGGGAGGAAAGGTTTCCATTCATCTATTCTTTTACGCTCCGTGAATAATGGATCGCTCAAAACAGCAAGGGAGCGGTTGTCTTTTGCCCGGAAAGTCTCGGTTTCCTTGGCCGGCATTAATCCACCAAGAAAGGTTTTGGCAGGTCTAGGATTGCCCAAAAGAAGTAATCCTCCGCCCCGCTTTTGTACAAAATCCTTAAGCGAAGAAACCAAGGATGCATTAAGTTCGGGCAAGCAATCGGAATCGAGCAAAACGACATCATAATCCATCCAAAAGCTTTCCTCTGTGGGATACCCTTCCGCAGAGAGGTTTTCTCCCCTTGCATGAAAAGTCCGCTCGCCCAGCCGAATGAATGCACTCAACTGAAATTGCTCTCCTGACAGGGAACGCTTAAGAAAGGGATAAAGCGGTTTAACTTGGTTGGATAAATAAAGAACGGAAAAATAAGGAGGAGGTTTCACCTCGACCAACTGTGCATCCTGATCATCCGAGAGATCGGAATCGCCATCCAAAGATTCAAGCACCACGCGGTAAGTAAATAGACCAGATACCTTGGGGGAATGAGGAGAAAAGTGCACGGACCTCGATTCTCCAGGTTGCAGAAGGACCGGTCTTTTTTCTAATTCTTGGTCATCCACCAGCAGGGAGACAGAGGTGGTCACTTCTTTTTCGAACCCGTTTATAATCTCTGCGGATAAAACCAATTCCTCTTTAGCTAAGACCTCCTCGGGAACCTCCGAAAACTCCACTGAAAGGTTGCCCCTTTCCTTGAACTGGCCAACCCCAATTACATTGATAGGAATACCGACTTCACGAAATTCTTTGGCCGTTTCTAGGGGAGGCTCACCGGCATTGTTTCTGCCATCCGAAAACAAAACCACTGCTGCCGCATTTTCCAACTCCGGAGAGCGGATGACATGGGATAATGCATCCCCAATGGATGTGTTTTTACCCGTTTCTGGAATTGACCAACTGTTGGTTCGAATTGCCCGGATTTCATCGTCCATAAAACCCAGGCGGTTCACCGCACCATAACGACTTCGGGACTGGTTGATCCAGGATCCTGGTTCATTCAAATCCATTTGAGCACGAACCTGATCGATTCTCCGTTCACCGCCATCACTGTCTTTTTGATTCATGCTGCCGGATAAATCGACCAAAGACACCACCCGGACAGATTGCGGGTCTTGATGAAATTGATCCATAAACGGCCGACCGATGAGAAGCAAAAAAAGGATAACACCAAGACCACGCAGCAGGATCAATTTCCAAGCCATTGAAAGAGGGAGAGCCCGAAATAAGCGCAGTGCATGAAACCAAAACAGAACACCCAATATGCTTACACCGCCCCAGAGCCATGTAGTGGGGTATGGCCAGTCAATACCAATAGATTCGAAATTCATTCTCCTTCTGCAATTCGACGAAAATATTCCTGCACCTGCTTACGGTAACGGGCGGGTGCCTGAGTGCTTTGGTGATTGCGGAGCATCCGTTGTTCGGCTGCTTGCTGCCAAAAGAACTGCTCGATTAAACGGGACGCTTCCTCAACTGCACCCGCCGACATGGAGCGGCCATTTCTGATATCCTCTGCGATGGCCGACTCCTCAAACATTTGGGTAAGGTTGAGCAAGCGCTCATCCGAATCTGCATCTGGCAAATTACCCACAGCCTCTGCGGCATCCTCATTGGCCTGCCTAAATTGATCTTCATTCATGCCCTTACCTTCCCGGGACATTTCCTGCAAGCGCTCGGCCAATTCTCCCAGGGCAGAGCTTTCACCATAACGCAACCTGTCTTCCACCTTCTGAAGACCGTCCTGCAAGTCCCCGAGTTCATCTTCTACTTTTCCTTGTTCTTGGAGAGCCTGTGGAAAGGCGTCATAAAGCAGAGAATTAGAGGCACGCTTGGCCGATTTCTCAATATCTCCATCCCGGGCATCGCGGGAAAGGTTGAGCAAGTCGTCCATCGCCCGTTCCTCAAATTTTCCAAGAGAGCGGCCCATACGTTCGATGTTTTCGAGTAAATCCTCGATTCCCTCGTTTACACTTTCCTGTTCTTCCCGCAACTTCTCTCCCTGTCCACCTTTCCCATTTTCAGTCTTACCACTCAATTTCCCCTGCCCTTCCCCCAGTTGCTCTGCCTGGCTGGTTAATTGGTCAATCATATCCGCAGCCAGTTGGGACATTTCCTGTTCAATCTGCGATCTTGCATTCCCCAAAGCTTCCGAGGCCAAGTCACCATGCGGTTGAGCCTGCCTGGGCTGGTCTCTTCTTAAGTCCCCAGCACCTTGCTTCATTTCCAGGCCTGCCTGGTCGAGGTTGGCCACATCTCCCAGCTTACCAGTGCGGTCATACCTTTGCTTGCGCAACCTGTCCAGATCCCTTCTTATCCCCTCCTGCTCTGCGGCAAGGTCTTGATTTGCTTGGCCGGTTTGTCCTCTACCGGCAGCTTTCCCCGTCTGTTCGTTTATAGAATCCTGTCGTTCCTCCAATTCCTTCAATTGCTCAAGCTCGTTTGCCAGTTGTTGAAGTTGTTGCTCAGGATCATCCCCCTCTGGTTGCTCCATTTCCTCTTTCTGTTCTCCCTGCTGGCCAGCACTTTCGCTGGGCTTACCCTCTCCCTGACCCATCGCTTTTTGTTTCTCCATTTGCTGCATCAAGGCATAGAGTTGCACCAGTTTGCGCAGGGTTTGTTCGGATGATTCAACCGATTGCTCGAGTTCCTGCTCCCCGGTAAAGATTTCCGTCTGTTCGATATGATAAGTTGCTTCATTGAGCAGTTCCCCAAGATCGAGACCATCCACAATCGGAAACATCCCTTCAAATTCGTCATAGGTCTTGGTCATTTCATTTTTAAGGCTCAGAGCCTCCGTGCACAGGGCCAGGCTTTGTTCCTCCCTCGCGAGCCCCTCTTCCATCATCGCATCATAAGTATCACGAATAATTTGCTTAGTCCGATTGATAAACTGACGGATGGGAATCTCTTTAGAATCACCCCCCATGTCACCTCCCGCTTGTTGATCAGATTCAGTGGTATTTCCCTCGGGTGGTAAAATCTCGATAAAATATATTTCAGAACGGGCGAGCTGGCTTTCTGGCTCACGGTTATCCGCGGCAAAGGCCATGTAAGTAATCACATCCCCCACCGCCAACGGATATTCACTTAAATCAAGGATTCCTGTAACCGCTTTTTCTTTTTCCACCGGGTCGACAAATAAATCCTGTTCCTTTTTCACGCCATCGTGGGAAACATGCAACCGAAGATCACTCACTCCATGATCATCGGCAGCAAACACCTCAATCAAAAGTGGTTCCGCATCGAAAGGCAATTCCAGGTCTTGAGCTGGTTCCGATATTTCTACGATGGGTGGCTCATCTGGAATAGGAGAAAAAGTAACCGGATCATACCGCACTTCCGCGCGGTCTGGCTTTTCCAGGTCAGAAAGCCCAAGCCTGCCACTCCATTCATTCTCCATCGACCCCGTCCAACTAAAGGTAACTTGCCCGGCTTTCTCCAAAGTCTGGTTGAGCTCATCGCTTAGAAGACGGGCAGACACCCTTTGTGGAAATGGCTTCACCCGCACATCCAATCGCATGTCACTATTTTCTGGTGCCTCCAGATAGCCAAAGCCCTGATGAATAAAAGGGGGCATTTTGAGGTATGCGGGCGGGGTGATTTCCCAACGGGCAAATTCCAACTCGGGAGGGTCATAGGGGGTGATGGAATACCAATCGCTTTTCAGGGAGGGAGTCACTACGCGGTATCGGATGGGGTCAGTGAGGGAAGGAAGCACAAACTCCACCCTGTCCGGGGTTGCAGTGGGTAGCATTTTTAAGCGAGAGGAACTGTTGCGGTCGGCCCATTCAATCCATGCATCTTTGACCCCACGATGGCCCCGTAAAATATGGGCATGGACTAAAACATCTGCCCCCCTCCTGTACTCACTATCAGGTGGGTTTTTCCGCTCTTCAACTGCTCCACTCAATCCGGTCCATACAAGCAGGCCCGTTTCTCCTTTTACCACCGCCCGTGCTTTCATCAATGGACTGCGATCCAAATTCCAAAAAGATAATGCCACTCCACCGAGAAAACCAAAAAGCAAAAAGTTCCAGAAGCTTTGGGTAGGACGCACCCCCCTGCCCCAATCCAATTTGTGGGATTGTTTATCCAATTGAGATAACACCCGGCGTTCCATAAACCCGGGCTCTTCCCCCTTGGCCTCAATCTCGATGGCGGTGTTTAAAAGATCCCCCAGCTCCGGGTTGGCAGACTCCACAGTTTTCGCAAGTTCTGTAGCACCGGGACGGGTCAACCAGGCATGCACGAGAAGTCCCAAAAATGACAGGACCGATAAAAGCAAGGCGCCCAGTACCCAGGTTGTAACTTCTGCCTCCTGAATGGGTGCAAACGCATCGTAGAGATCTAAAAGGATGAGCAGGCCAGACCAGCAGAGAAAACCGATGACCAATGCCCCAAGCGATCGGGCAACGAATTGCCCTCTCGCTTCCCTTTTTAAACGGCGGGCAAAATTAGGCACTCTGCACCTCCTGTTTTTGGGTGTTGGAATAAAAGGGAGCGGAAAATAAGGTCTCTAAAAGTAAGAGAACAAATGCCGCGAGAGCGAACCATTGCCAAAGAGGCTGAGACTCTTGAGGAATGATATTTTCTATCTCAGCCTCCATTTCACCTGCTGTACTAGTGCCTGTAAGTGCATCCAGTAAGTCATAGGGGTTCATTACTTCCGGGTAAGATTCAACCAGGGGATGTACCACCTCAATCCTTTGTTCTCCCTGTTGAACCAGACCAAACTTGCTGGTATCAATCCCAAGCTCAGCATGGGCAGTGGACTGGCCAGATTCCACCCGCAAAACACCTCCTGCCTGAGGGTCCCGGTCTTTTACGTCACACAACTCGGCAACCAAGGGGAGGAAAGAATTCCGCATAGGTAAATCACTCCATTGGGGGACCATGCGGAAGGTAGAAAAAACAAGCTTCCCTCCATTCGGAAAGGTGCGAACCAATACGAGAGGATGGCCAGAACGATCCCGGAGAGGGATGTCCAAGTCCATAACCTCACCGACTGTGATAAACTGACGAATTTCAGTAAGATATAAATCACGAATTGAATCTCCTGAAAAAACTCGGTTAAGCCTGTTTCCCTCCTGTAGGGCATCAATCCTGTAAGGTTCCATCCGAAAAGCAGTGCGGTTCAAACCGCCAAAGGTAAAATTGATCAGGTCTGATTTTTTGAGCACCCGGTTCATTCGAACATAGGCTTCATCAGGGGGAGTGACCAAGGCTTTCCCCCCGTTTGTAAGGAAGTTGATTAAGGGGGGAGCCAACCCGTCGTCCTCAAACCATCCCGACAGACCGAGCACCATCAGAAAATCAAGCGATCGTCCCGAGGCCTCATTTTTAAGGTCGGAGGCACGCTGTTTATTTTCGACCCAGGTGTCCCACTCTCCATCACCGGAGCTTTCCATGGCGGCGCGCAAAAACTGCTCCTCCAATTTATCGGAAGGAGAACCCTGATTGCTTTTCCAAAAACCAAAAGCCCGTGGAAGGGGGGGCAAAACCCAAAGGGACTGGTTGTTGTCATACGCATAGGAATCCTCCCCGTCCAACTGAAGGGTCGCCTGAGCAAAATCCTTGGAAGGCAAAGTGAATTGCACCTGGGTGCTTCCAAGAGGTGGCAGGCTGGACGCCACGGTCTGCCTAATCTGGCCACCCGCAAAAAGGGATACATTTACATCGGAACGCACATCATCCCAATTGCGCAAGGCGGCCCAGATCCGAACTTTATCCTCTCCGCCTGATGCCACACGGCTGTCGACGATGGCTCGGTTTCCAGACCTTCTTTGCCATGGAGCATCCCCATGGCCTACCGGCAGTAGTACCACTTCTATTCCTAGTTCAGAAAATTTGGACGACCGTTCCTGCCACGAGGATTTTTGAAAATCACTAACGATAACAATTTTTTTGGAGGTGTTATCCTGAGAGAACAGGCTGGGTGCGTGATCAAGAACTGCTTGCAATCCTCCCACAGTTGGTTGGTGGGAAATCTGTGTCAGTGTGGATTCCAAAACACCCACCTCAGCACCAGGCGGCAGTTCAATGAGGGCACCACCCTGGCTGGCCACCAGGCCAT
>Ga0181576_10001577_pt1 | contig 17437 bp, 9 predicted proteins | sample 101ome_22_FD_132464 | JGI IMG/M metagenome (GOLD analysis project Ga0181576, IMG submission 132464) | Coastal salt marsh microbial communities from the Groves Creek Marsh, Skidaway Island, Georgia - 101412BT metaG (megahit assembly) | ecosystem: Environmental > Aquatic > Marine > Intertidal zone... | reverse complement strand
TTCACCAACACTGCCGCCAGCGTTGCCCGAGGCGCACTTGGATCTGGATGAGCCGAAGGTGGGTCTGTCCCGGATCGGAAGCTATCTGGCCGTTCCTGCCCGATCAGGTCTCGTCCTCTCTCGCAGCACGCTTGCAGAGATCGGCCGGGCTTTCCGCTTGCCGACAGGGTTCGGCTCCCGTGCGCGCATCGTGGAGGGACTGCTGCGTTCGGCCGCGCATTACGATGGGTGGGATGCTGTGTGTGATGCGCTTCTGGCCGAATGTGATCGGTCGGAAGCCTGCTGGGCATCGTCGGACTCCGTGTGGGCTGAGCGGTGGAAGGATCGCCTTTCGGGCACGCGCGCTATCCTCTTGCGCATGCGGGATGCGCAGGGGGCCGTCACCGGCTCGGAGTGATGTGTTTTATGTCCGTGGCCCCTATTCCTCCTCCAGGGGAATCAGCTCGGCCTCGCGTCCCTCGCGCTTCAGGACGTGCACGAGGGCCCGCCAGGGACTGAGATGGAACGCTTCCGGCCCCATGATCTCCCACAATCCAGCTGCCTGCAGGACGTCAATCACGTTCTGATGCGCCCCTGCCACGATCAGCTCCACGTTGGCAGCGGAGAGAATGCGCTGTGTGTCCTGCAGCATGGCCAGCGCGGTCGAGTCCAGATCATTGATGGTGGTGGCATCGAGGATAACAACGTCGGCCCCGGTATCTCGTGCACTGGCAACGATGCGATCGCGCACCCGATCGGCGTTGGCAAATGAGAAGGAAGCGTCCACGCGGATGACGAGAATGCCCTCGAACTGGATGGCCGACGGATGATTGGTGATGTCGCGGAAGGAGCGCGTTTCCGGCAGTAGGCCGAGTGTAGCAATATTCGGCCGGGAAATGCGGTACATGATGGCGATGACCGAGAGACCGATGCCCGTCAGGATGCCCTGGTGGATGCCCAGGACGAGCGTAGCCAGGAAGGTCAGGAGCGCAATGATGCCATCGGCCGCCTTGGTCCGGAGCAGGTAGCGGATTTCGGCTACGTCGATCAGGCCGAAGGCCGATACCATGATGATGGAAGCAAAGACAGGAATGGGCAGCCAGGCAAAGAGCGGCGTCAGGAACAGGAGCACGAGTCCGATGACGATGGCGGCGATGGCATTGGCCAGCGGCGTTTGCGCGCCGGCCCGTTCGTTGACGGCGCTGCGCGAGAAACTGCCCGATACGGGAATGCTCTGGAAAAAGGATCCCACCGCGTTCATGCCGCCCAGCACCACGAGTTCACGGCTCGGTTGGATGCGGTACCCGTGGCGTGCGGCAAAGAGTTTACCCAGGGAAATGACACCCACGAACTGGATCAGGGACAGTGTCACGGCCGTCGGAAACAGGGCCTTGATGGTGGCCGCGCTCCAGATGGGCATCTGCGGCGAGGGCAGACCCGAGGGAATCGTCCCCACCAGCTCGACACCCTGGCCCTCCAGGTTCAGCCCCACCACGGCAAGCGCCGAAAGGACGACCACCAATAGGGGTCCAGGGAGTCGTGGAAACCGCTTGCGCAGCAGAACGAGGAGCAGGATGCCGCCGCCGCCGATAAGAAGCGAGGGCGGGTGCAGTTGGGCCAGCTTCGTACCGGCCTGCGCCAGGAGCGTGAAGATGTTCAGGCTGCGCTCCAGGTCCACCCCAAGAAGGTGCTTGAGTTGGCTCATGCCGATGATCAGGGCCGCAGCGCTGGTAAAGCCGGTGGTCACGGGGCGCGACAACAGGTTGACCACGAAACCGAACCGCAGCAGCCCCATCGCGATCTGGATGATGCCCACCATGAGGGCCAGAAGGAAGGTCAGCGACAAGGCCTCAGCGGCAGAGGCAGGCGCCATCGCGGCCACGCCGGCGGCCACGATGAGTGAGTCGATGGCCACGACACCAACGGCCAGATGCCGGCTGGTGCCGAAGAGGCTGTAGACCAGCAACGGCACGAGCGAGGCATACAGGCCATAGACTGGCGATACGCCTGCCAGCAAGGCATAGGCCATTCCCTGCGGGATGAGCACCACACCCACCGTAATGCCTGCTGCCAGATCGCCTCCGAGGTCGGATCGGCTGTAGGAGCGCATCCAGTCAGGAATCAGCAGGCCGATGCGGTTGGAAAATGCCATGCCGGGGGCGCGTGCTCGATGGGGATGATCGGGATCGGGTGGACTCAGCCGGGGCTGTCGACCTCGCCCACAAGATAGGTATTCATCCGCCGATGGGCTTCATGACAGGCATCGTGGATTCGCATGAAGAAGGCATCTTCTCCCACAGCTTCCGTGAATCCGCTGCGCTCGAAGGCATCCCGTACGGGCCCTTTGACGCCCGAGAGCAGGAGGGATACCCCGCGCTCTTCGAGTCGTCTATGAATGTCCATGAGGGCGTGGATGGCTGAGGAATCAGCCCGGTTGACCGGGTAGAGATCCAGGACGAGGACCCGGGTGTCCGGCTCGTCGGTCAGCAAACCGTTCAGACCGTCCTTGATATGTTCAACGTTACCGAAGAAGAGCGAGGCATCGATACGGAAGATGGCTACCCCATCGTGCGTTTCCACTTCGGGGTATCGCTCGACATTGCGGTAGGCCTCCGAGCCAGGCATCCGTCCGAGACGAGCCATGTGTGGACGTGAGGCCTGATAGACGAAGGAGAGCATGGACACACCCACACCGATCAAAATGCCCAACTCAATGCCCAGGAGCAAAGTGGCCAGGAACGTAGTGAGCAGCAAGGCAAGATCCGTCTTGTTCGACTTCCAAAGGAAACGGACTTCCTTGACGTCCACAAGGCCGACAACGGCCACCATGACAATGGCGGCCAGGAGCGCTTTGGGCAGGAAGGTGAACAGCGGCGTCAGGAACAGTAGCGTCAGCCCCACGATGGCAGCGCTGAAAAGACTGGCCAGGGGCGTTTTGGCACCTGCCTGGTCATTTACCGCCGTACGGGAAAACCCACCAGTAGTCGGGTAGGAGAGGAAGAAGGCGCCCACCAGGTTGGCCAGTCCCAGACCGGTAAGCTCCTGACTTGGATCGATCCGGGCACGATGCTTGGCGGCAAACGATTTGGCCACGGCAATCGACTCCATGTACCCCACCAGTGAAATGGCCAGGGCGATGGGCAAGAGGTCGGCCAGGGCACTGAATCCAAGGAACGAGGTGCTCGGCGCCGGGAGTCCGGCGGGCACTGTGCCCACGATGGCAACCCCGCTTTCGTCGAGCGCCAGGAAGGCGGTCGCAGCCGTGGCAATGACTACGGCAATCAGACCGCCGGGCAGTCGGCGGGAAACCTTCCGAAGGCCCACGATGATGGCCATACCACCCAACCCCACGATGAGGGTGGGGACGTGAACCGAGCCGAGATTGACGCCAGCCTCGTAGAGGATTTCGAATACGCTGTTGGATCGCGGTATCGGTATACCGGTCAGGTTCTTGAGCTGATTGAGACCGATGATGAGGGCCGCCGCGCTCGTGAAGCCACTCAGTACCGGATGGGACAGGAAGTTGGTGATAAAGCCGAAGCGCAAGAGACCGAGGGCCAGCTGGATGACGCCCACCATGAAGGCTAACAGGATGGCCAGCGTGACGTACTCCTCCGAGCCCTGTGGCGCCAGTTCGCCCACACCGGTGGCCACGAGCAGGGAAACCATGGCCACAGGCCCGACGGCCAGCTGCCCGCTGGTGCCGAAAAAGGCGTAGACGACGATGGGCACAAGGGCCGCGTAGAGCCCGTATATCGGGGGAAGACCGGCAATGAGGGCATACGCCAGTCCCTGCGGGATGAGCATGACGCCCACCGTGATGCCGGCATTCAGGTCGCCGGACAGGTTGGACCGGTCGTAGTTGGAGCCCCAGTCAAGGGCGGGAATGAATCGCGATAGCATGAATCAGGGGCGGGACCGAGGGCAATCTCCTTTCCTTACACCGCAGCCGCAGCCGAGCTTACGATGGTACTCTTGGGATTGGCTACCCAATCGTTCCATTCTCCATTGACGAAGATGACATCGTGACCAAGACGGGCCAGCAATGCTGTCGATACGGCGGAGCGGCCACCCGAGACACAGTGCACGACCTTCGTTCCGGCCGGTACCTCGTCGCGACGAACCCAGAGGCGCGTGTAGGCAATGTTGGCCGAACCCGGAATGTGGGCCGGAGCGTGTTCGCTTGCGTTGCGCACGTCCAGGACAACGGCATCATCGATTTCAGCCAATGTTTCTGGAATCTTGTCAATCGGAATTTCGCGGATGCTGGCCATCTCACCGCCATGGTCGGCGTAGGCTTCCAGCGTTTCCGGCGTGGCATAGCCGATGATGTTGTCCAGTCCCACGCGGACCAGGTCCCGGACAGCTTCCTCGACATGCTCCTCTTCAATGATGAGGTAGATGTCCATGTCTTCCTCGATGATCGAGCCGGCAGCCGTATTGAAGGCTTTGTTGAAACCGGCGTAGAGCGACCCAGGAAGGTGGCGGGCCATGAAGGCCGAGCGGTCGAGGCGGGTATCGAGGACGGCCACTTCCGTGTTCCCGGCAAGAGCCTTCAGGTCGTCGGCAAAAAGGTGCTTCGGCGTGGGAAGCGTGCCGAGGACCTTCGGGCCGAGTTTATTGTCCCGCTTCATGCGCGCGAAGTACATCGGAGGCTCAGGCTGTCCTTCCAGAATGGCCTCGACAAAGGCATCTTCGCCGCGCAGCGCCGCGTCGATGGCCGCGTTGTATTCACGCTCGTAACCCACCGTCGAGGTTGGAACGGCGCCAAGGGCTTTGCCACAGGCCGATCCGGCACCGTGCGCAGGCCAGACCTGGATGAAGTCGTCGAGTTCGAGGAACTCCTGGACCGATTTATAGAGCGTTCGTGCCGAGGGCTCCATGACACCGGCTTGGCCGGCGGCGGATTCGAGCAGGTCGGGTCGCCCGAGGTCGCCCACAAACACGAAGTCTCCCGAGGCGATGCCGATCGGACGATCGGCTCCCCCACCCAGATCGGTTACCAGGTAGGACAGGTGCTCAGGGGTGTGCCCCGGAGAGTGGACGGCTGTGAGCTTGATGTTGCCGACCTTGAATTCATCACCATGCCTCAGCAGGGTATGGGGATAGTCCGAGCCGATCAACCACTCGTACTTCCAATCGGCGTCGCCTTCATCCGAGGCATAGACGTGTACCCCGCGCTCCGCGAATTCACGCATACCCGAGAGGTAGTCCGCATGGATGTGGGTATCGACTGCAGCCGTAATTTCGAGGCCTTCTTTCTCGGCCAGTTGCAGATACTGGTCGATGTCTCGTTCGGGGTCGATGATGATGGCTTCGCCGGTTTTCTGGCAGCCGATGAGGTAAGCGTACTGGGCCAGTTTTGCATCCCAGATCTGTCTGAACAGCATGGTGGTCGTACCGTAGGATTGTGTTGGGAAGTAGGTGGTCGAACGTTGGTCCGGGTTGCCAGTGCAGGCTAGTGGGGTAGTTTCGGTCGGAGCACGCCGTAGGTGTAGGTACCGGCCACAGCGGCAAGGATCGCAACGAGCATGGCCGGAACCCCTGCGCCGACGAGCGCGAACATGGGACCGGGACAGGCACCGGTCAGCGCCCACCCCAATCCGAAGATCATGCCCCCAAGCCAGTAGCGGGTGCCTTTTCCGAGGACTTTCGGGGGGATGGAGATGACGGAGCCATCCAGCGATCGGATGCCCTTGCGCTTGATGATCTGCACGGAAATGGCCGCAACGACCACAGCGCTCCCGATGATGCCGTACATGTGGAAGGCCTGGAAGCGGAACATCTCCTGGATGCGATACCAGGAAATGACCTCCGATTTGGTGAAGATGATGCCGAAATAGATCCCTACAAGCAGGTAGGGCAGCAGTCGGCCGATCGTATTCTTTGTTTCGGTCATGGTGATGCCTTACAGGATGATGGGCAGAAGGAGGAACGTGGCTATCAGGCCGCCCGCGAAGAAACCGATCACGGCAATCAGGGATGGCAGTTGCAGATCGGCCAGGCCCGAAATGGCATGGCCCGAGGTGCAACCTCCCGCATACCGGGTTCCGAATCCTACCAGGAAGCCGCCCACCACGATCATGATGAATCCGCGCAGGGAGGCCAGTCCTTCAAAGGAAAAAATCTCCGTGGGCAGCATGCCGTCGAAGCGCGTAACGCCAAGCAAGGCCAGATCGGATTTCGTGGCTTCCGAAATGCCGATGGGATCCGGATTGGCCAACAGGGTTGAACCAATCCACCCGCCGATGACGATGCCGACGATCAGGGTCAGATTCCAGGCACCGTTTTTCCAGTCATAGTTGAAGAAATCCACTTTGCCCGGAAGCATGGCACACATGTGTCGCAGGTTCTCCGACAGGCCGAATTGCTTGCCTCCGATCAGGAACAGTGCCGGAACGACGATGCCGATGAGGGGCCCGGCCACATACCAGGGCCAAGGTTGGGATAGGAAGTCAATCATGAGAGTGTTTCAGTGTGGATGGACGCCTTGTATTAACTTGTCATAACAAGTGTTCCCGGCAGCAAGATAGGACGCCGCGACCAATGTTGCACACACGTTTTCAGGGCTGCACTGGGGCCGCTTCGGGGCCGGCGAGGACGGCAGCAGCGCCTAGTCCTCTTCTCCCAAGCGTACATCCTGCACGTTCAGTTGCAGGCTCGTTCTGCCATTCCAGGTATTCTCCTCGATCGCGAAGGCCAGCGCAATCGGTCTGCCTTCGGCCTGAGCCTGCGACAGAGCTGCCAGATGCTTGCCCAAACCGAATCCGATGGCATGCCGGGTTGGATGATTCGATCCGCCTTCCCGAACGGAAAATTTGATATGGTCGCCTTTACGTCCTACCCCTGTGATCGGCCCCACGAGTTCCAGATTCCGCGCTACGAAGACAGGCGATGGGTTGTCTTGCCCAAAGGGCTCGAACTGTTTCAGAATGGCCCAGAAACGCTCATCCAGTTCCGAGAGTCGCATTTCGGCGTCCACCTCGAGGAAGGGCAACAAGGTGTCGGCCGATACGGAGGAAAGAACCGCTTCGTTGAAGCGGTCGATGAAGAGGGGCAGGTTTTCCGGCTTCAGGGTAAGCCCGGCCGCATAATCATGTCCGCCGTACTCGATCAGGAGATCCTCGCAAGCGGTGAGCGCATTAAAGATGTTGATTCCCGTCACGGAACGGGCACTGCCCTTGATGACAGATCCTGACGTGGTCAGCATGACGGCCGGGCGATAATGACGCTCCACCAAGCGGCTGGCCACAATCCCGATGACGCCCAGATGCCACTGCGGATGATGCAGGACCAGGGCATGACGTTCCTTCCCGGCAAGGAATCGGTCCGCTTGGGCAAAGGCCTCTTTCTGCGTTTCCCGATCCAACGCCCGTCTCTCCCCATTGAGCCGTTCGAGCTGTCGGGCCCGGGCAGTTGCTTCGATTTGATCGTCAGCCAGAAGGAGGTTGACGGCGCGTGCGGCATCGCCGAGCCGACCAGCGGCATTGATCCGGGGCCCCAGCGAAAAGGTAATCGATCGCACCGTTGCCTGACTCAGACGGGTGCCGGCTTGGTCAGCGAGCATGCGCAGTCCGAGGCGGGGCCGGTAGGTCAGCTGTTTGAGGCCCTCACGCAGGAGCACCCGGTTCTCACCATGAAGAGGCACCATGTCGGCTGCGGTGGCAACCGCCACAAGGTCCAGATAATGCAGCAGATCGTCCGGATTGTTACCGAGCTGGGTGTGGATGGCGCGGGCCAGTTTGAATGAGACGCCACACCCGCACAGGTCCTTGAATGGATAGGTGCAATCAGCCCGTTTTGCATCGAGCACGGCAACGGCCTCTGGCAGGACCTGTTGCGGCGTATGGTGATCACAGATGATGAGCTCCATGTTCATCTCCCGGGCCAGGGCAGCCTCTTCGACGGCCGTCACTCCGCAATCGAGTGCGATGATAAGGTCCGTGCCGAGGTCCCGGACCGCTTCAAGACCTTTCACGCTCAGCCCGTACCCATGCTTGAACCGGTCGGGCACAAAAAACTGTACCTTCGCTCCAACACTGGTCAGGTAATGGGTCAGAAGCGCTGTTGACGTTGTTCCATCGACATCGTAATCCCCGTAGACGGTAATACGCTCCCCTTTTTCGATAGCCGTCACGATGCGGTTCACGGCGTCGTTCATCCCCAGATAGGCGAAGGGATCGTGCAGGGTGTCGATGCCATCGCGGAAATAGGAGCGCGCTGCTCCGAAGGTATCCACGTTGCGCAGTACGAGCGCCCGGGCCAGGGGATGGGCAATATTGTTGAGCGCCTGCTGCAGCGCCGTGACTGCTTCCGGCCTGTCGATCTCCTTGATTATCCACCGCTTCATTCCGACCGGACCCCTCGTGTCTCCTGATCTCTGGCGAAAAAGCTCATTACGAACGTACAATATACGTGAGCGAAGACGCTTCATGTCGCCCCGCCGATCCGCTCGGGCCGTTCATGTGGGATTGCCCGACAGGTATCGGTGCGCCGCGGCGTTCATCGCGCGAAAAAGTGGGCCAGCCAGCGCATGAGTGTCTCCCTGAAGCGATATTCCGGTAGTACATACGTTCCATCGAGCCGTGCACATCATGACGACCAAACCCAGGCTTTCCTTCTGGCAGATCTGGAACATCAGTTTCGGATTCCTGGGCATCCAGTTCGGCTGGGGTCTGCAGCTTGCCAACCTGAGCCGCATCTTCCAGACCTTGGGCGCCGAAGTGGACAGTATTGCCATCCTCTGGATTGCAGCTCCCGTCACGGGGCTCATCGTGCAGCCCATCATTGGTCATTTCTCGGATCGCACCTGGGGCCGACTCGGGCGGCGACGTCCCTATTTCCTGTGGGGAGCCATCGCGGCGTCGCTCTCCCTCCTGCTGATGCCCAATGCCTCTGCGCTCTGGATGGCGGCCGGTCTGTTGTGGATTCTGGACGCCTCCATCAATGTCTCAATGGAGCCCTTCCGTGCGTTCGTTGGGGACATGCTGCCGCCGGAGCAGCGGACGAAGGGATTTGCCATGCAAAGCTTCTTTATCGGGACGGGGTCCGTTGTGGCCTCCCTCTTTCCGTGGATGTTGGCCAATGGATTTGACGTGCCGAATACTGCACCTTCCGGAGAGATACCCGCATCGGTCATGTTGTCATTTTATGTGGGCGCAGCTGTGTTTCTCGGGGCCGTCTGCTGGACAGTCTTCCGGACCCGTGAGTACTCCCCTGAGGAGATGGCTGCGTTTGCCGAGGCCGAGTCCGAAGCCGGCAACGGAGCGGCCCTGCCCCCACCTGTTTCCGCGGACCACTTCGCATCGCGGGCTCCGCGCTGGATCGTGGCCGGGGTCATCCTGACGGCGCTCGTCCTCTGGGTAGATGCCCTGGAGAAGGAAATGATCATCCTCTCGGCCGGCCTGCTGACCTTTGGGGGGCTGCTCTATCTGGCCGCTGCGCGAACGCGCGCGGGCGGAGGTGGCTTCACCGAGGTCTTCTCCGATCTGTTCAACATGCCCGATACCATGCGCCGCCTGGCCTGGGTTCAGTTCTTTTCCTGGTTCGGGCTCTTTTCCATGTTCATCTACATGACGCCTGCGGTAACGAGTCATGTCTATGGCGCGGTGGATCCCACGAGCCAGCTTTACAACGATGGAGCAGACTGGGTGGGCGTACTGTTCGGGGCGTACAACGCAGTCGCTGCGGCGTTTGCCTTTGCCCTGGCTCCGCTGTCTGCGAAGATCGGTCGCCGGGCCACGCATATGGCGGGTCTGTTGGCGGGGGGCGTCGGACTGGCCAGTGTTTACCTCATTCCTGACCCGACGTGGCTGTTGGCATCCATGGTGGGTGTAGGCATGGCATGGGCCAGCATACTGGCCATGCCCTACGCTATCCTCACGGACGCCCTGCCGAGCGGCAAATTCGGGGTCTACATGGGCATCTTCAACTTCTTCATCGTCTTGCCCCAGATCCTGGCCTCCACCGTCTATGGCGCCCTGCTGGATCATGTCTTCGCAGGCCAATCCATTTTTGTCCTTGTAACGGGCGGGGTCTCCTTCGTGGTAGCGGCCCTTCTGATGCTGCGGGTGGATGGTTCGCTGCGCGATCCGACACCACGCAGCGCAGCATGACCACGGGCTGTACACATGCATGGAAGCTACCCTCACAGCGCGCGCGAAACCCCGGCCGGGAACCCTCCCGATCGGATCCGCTCTGTCGCCTGGGTAGTGCTGCTTCTTCTGATATCGCTCTTTCCATCCGCCAGTCTTGGGCAGGCAGCCCGCTTTCCGGTCAATACCGGGACTGTCCTTCGCGGTGTGGACTTCCGCTTCGAGACCACGCGCACGTTCTCGCAGGCCCTGCTTTTCGAGCAGATTGCCTCCAAGGATCCGTCCTTCGGAGACAAGCTACGTCGCTGGCTTCCGCTGCTGTCTGAGGACGAGCAGATCCTGGTTCCCGAGGAAGTGCAGCGCGATGTGGTGCGCCTGCGCGCATTCTATGCACAAAATGGTTTCCCTGATGCCCGCGTATCCTATTCGGAATCCCGTTTCGATGCGCCTGCGAATCATTTCTGGTTGCGCTTCACGATAGATGAGGGAGAGCCCATCCGTGTTGTATCGATCGATGTGGCGCAGCGCGGTGGTCGAAGCGTAGCGCAGGGGACGGCATTGGGGCAGGCCTTGCGAGGCGTACTTACACTCAGCGTAGGGGATCGCTTTTCCCAGATCGAACATGCCCGAAGTCAGGAGCAACTGGCCATCTGGCATCGCAATCGGGGGCGACCCTTTGTGCGCGTCCGCGATTCGGTCCACTTTGATGTACAAAACCGCCGCGCAGAGATCACCTATTGGATCGAAGAGGGCCCCGAGGCCTTTCTGGATACCATTGTAGTCGAGGGAAACGCACGGGTGGCGCGTCGCCTGATAGCCCGCGAGCTCAATATGAAGCCGGGAGACCGGTTTTCGCAGCGCCGTCTGACGGCCGCACAACGGGAGCTCTTCAACAAGAACCTTTTCCGGACTGTCCTTGTGGATGTGCCAGCGCAACCCCTCGATTCCACCGTAACGGTGCGGATGCGCGTGCGGGAGGGTCGTCCACGGCTCGTCTCCTACCGCAGTGGATACGGCCGCCTCGAGGGGTGGTCGGTCCAAGGCGACTGGACCCATCGCAATTTTCTGGGAGATACCCGGGTGGTTACCGTGGGAGCCGTTGCCCGAACCGGGCAGTGGGCCTACACTACCGACCGCGTGGCACCGCGGCTGTATCGTGCTTCGGTCAACCTCCGGCACCCACGCTTCCTGTATCGGCGTTTGAGCCTGACGGGACAGGTCTTTGCGCAGTATCGACGGGATCCCGAGCTGCCCGAGTCGGACCGACTACAGGGCATCAATGAACAGGAGGCAGGCATCGAGTCGGCAGTGATCTACGAATTCCTGCCGCGCCGCACACTGACCGTGCAATACAATTGGAGCCGTACCCTGCAGTATTCCGGTGCGGCCGGGTTTACGCGTTCAAAGGATGCTTTCAACAGAGGCTCCCTGGCACTGGTCGGGCTGTTGGGGCGAACAGGATCAATCCTTCGTTATCAACATTCCGTTTTGGTCATCCCGGTTCTGGAATTTGCGTCGCCCGGCTTGGGGTCGGACATCGACTATCTCCGAGCGACCCTGGGAATAAAAGTGTCCCGGCGGATGAGCCGGCGCAGCGGCCTGGCGTTTCGTACCAGTATCGGGCGGCTGTGGCCGCGTGGAACGAGTGCAAACCAAGAGGACCCAACGGTTGAAAACCGGTTCGATCGGGAACGCTTCTATCTGGGAGGGTCTTCCGATCTGCGTGGCTGGACGAGTGGGCTTGCCGGGCCCAAAGTGGTTCGTCCATCAGTCAGTGGAGCGGATACCACGTTCGTCTACGAGGCTGTAGGTGGGCTGGCCAAGTTGGCGATGGATGTGGAGCTGCGGCTCCCCTTCCCCGGTCTGGGAGCCTCATGGGGTACGGCGCTTTTCGTCGGTGGGGGCCAACTATCGGACGGTCCGCTGTTTGAGGGAGGGTTCCGTTTTGGCGCAGGGGGCGGGATTCGTTACGCCACTCCGGTAGGAATGGTAGCCCTGGACCTGGCTTGGAAGATCAACCCGGATGAGGCAGACTTGCGCCGGGCGGAGTGGTATGATGCACTGGGAGCGGATGCAGCGGTATCGTGGACCCGACGGTGGAGTCTTCATCTGAGCATCGGGCAGATATTCTGATGGACGAACGTCGCGACGACCATAGGACGGAAGGAGGGCCTCTCGCTGCCGGTCAGGGGGGCGAAGGTGTCGTTTCCTCAGGAAAGGCCTACGGGGCGAGGGACCGGTTCTCTTGGATCACTCTCCTCTGGGCAGGTCCGCTCCTTTTGTGTGCGCTCCTTTTTGCGGCGTCGAACACCGAGGTGGGACGGGATCAGGTTCGCCGCCTGGTGCAGTCACAGGTTACTGCCTTGTTGCAGGAGGCCGAGCTGACGATCGGGCACCTGGACGGCAATCTGCTCACGGGTCTGGATGCGCGGGACATCCTGATCGCATCACCAGCGGGTCACGAGTTCATGGGTATTGGGCGCCTGCGCTTGCGCTACCGGCTCTGGTCCATCCTCCGTTCCGAGATCAGCCTTGGCGCGGTGCATCTTGACAGTGTCCGGGTTCAGGCTACCCAGCGTGCCGACAGTACCTGGGATTGGGCCGCGCTGCTTGCGCCGTCCGATGACGAAAGTACGTGGACGGTCCGCATCGATACGCTATCCACGCGACATGTCACAGCCGAGGCCGTATTCCAATTCCACCCTGGGACCTCCTCGCTGTATGTCCATGATCTCGAGCTGACAGGCTCCGGGTTCGAGCTGCAGCCGGATAGTGACCTCGGCGTTGGGATGCTCAGGCTGCAGAGCGCTTTTCAGCCCCCGGTTCGCTCCGATACGGTTCACGTGACGCTTGCTGCCGGATATCGGGACGGGTTGGTACGGGTGGACACGCTGGGATTGCGTTCCGACCGAAGCCGCGTAGCGGGGGGGGGCATGCTACAACTGCCCGCATCCTTGTCGGCCGCCGACCATGGGCAGACTGTGGATACAAAACGCACGAGGGCAGATACAACGACGTTCACGCTAAAAGCAGCTCCCTTGTCGCTATCGGATGTGGCGCCCTTCGTACCCATGCTACGGGTCGGATCGCAGGTGGAGGCGGACCTGGACCTGGTGCAACAGGCCTCTTTCCTGCAGCTTTCGTCACAGCTCAGGCATCCGGGAGAGGGTCGGGTCTCGGCGCGCCTCGCGTGGGAGCAGCGGGATTCGGGATCGCACGTCTCGGTTCAGGCCGAGGCAGCGCGGTTTGACGTGGATCAGTTGCTGGGTGGGACACTCGATACCTCCCCGGTCGACGCTACCCTGTTCCTTGATCTACGGGGCCCGACAGCGGATTCGCTCACGGGGCAGGGCGCAATGAGGGTCGAGGGCATGATGATCAATGGGAGGGCGATAGGTGCCTCTGATCTGGTGCTCTCTGCCCGCTCAGGTTTTGCCGAGGCCACCGTGCAGGCAAGCATCATGGATGCCGTGCTCGATGCCCGCCTCTCAGGACGGTGGCTGGATCCCGTACCGAGCGTGAGTCTCGAGGGAGACATCAGGGATCTTGACCTGGCATCCTGGACAGGGTCGGAGGGACCCTCCTCCCGTCTTGCTGCCTCGTTTTCAGGCGCCACCCTTGGACTGGATCCACCCTCGATGCGCTCGGACCTGACCCTTGAGATTCGACCCTCGCGCATCGGAGCCATGGACAGCCTTACGGCGGCTGCCCAGGTCAGCCTGCTATCCGGTGAGTTGGCCTGGTCAGCCCACGCCCGCCTTGCCGATGGGTCCTTGCGGTCAGAAGGAGCCATGGATCTTTCCGGAGACCTCCTCCTGCGCCCATCATCCATGCGGCTGGACGGCGTGGACGTGGCTGCCCTTCTTCGCGATGACGACACGGCCGGCCTTCCGACCCGCGCATCAGCCGTGCTGACGGCCGAGGCGACGCTGGAACATTGGCGGACGGGAAAAGGTCGTCTGCGGCTGGAGACAGACGCCACACGGTGGGGTGCCTTCCGTTTGGCGCGATCCACTACCGATGTCATCTGGGAGGCGGGCCAGGGATCGGTAGAGATGGCACTGGTCCCGACCGACACCTCGTCCATTGTGCTTGCGCTCGATCTGGAGGCCCCTGACGGGCAGCTGCATGTCGATTCCCGGCACCTGAGCTGGCATCAACTGGACGTGCGGAGTCTGACGACGCTCGACCTGCCCGAGGGTATGCTGCAGGGTAAGGGCGCGGTGCGCATGGCATTCGAGGGAGCCGATCTGCGCAGCATGAACCTCTCCTTGCAGGCGCAGCCTTCGCGTTGGGGTGTACAGGCGATTCCCGAAGCCAACGTATCGATCCTCGCCGACACGGATAAGGTGGAGGCCACCGTGGAGGGCGCGTTCAGTGGCCCCGGGCAATCTGGAGGGTCCGACTGGAATCTCGCCGCCCTGTTTCAGCACGGGCAGTCGGCGCCGACCGTGCAGATTGATCTGGGATTCGACGCCTTGGATCCGAGCGCGTTTGCTGGCCGCAGTGATCCGGGAACGGCCCTTACCGGGCGCGCCCGGGTCACAGGTAAGGTCCCTGGCGCTATGCCCACGGGGGACATTGAACGAGGGACTATTGAACTGGATCTGTCGCCGTCACGCCTACGGGGGGAGCCCCTGGCCCGGGCGCGCCTTGAAGGCGTCTTGCAGGATTCGACCCTGACGGCGGATGCAGCCTTCACGCTGGCTGATGGCGAGTTCACCTCGAACGTCCTCGTGCGGCCTTTCGATGCGCTTCCAGCGTTTCGTGCCGAGGGGTCCGTCTCCCGTCTCAACATCCTGCCTCTTCTGGGGCGTACCGATCTTGACTCGGATGTGAACCTGAACTGGGAGATTTCAGGGACCTCCTTTGATCCGGCTGCGGCCGAGTGGCAGGTTGTCCTGGATGGAGAGGAGAGCCGTATTGATTCCCTTGAGGTCAGGGCCCTGGAGGTCTCGGCATCGTGGAACGGTGCCGTGCTCGACATTGACAGGCTTTCGAGCCAGATCAATGCAGGGACCCTGCAGGCGAGCGGTCGCCTCAATCTGGCGCCCGATTCTTCGGACGCCTACTCTGACCTGACGGCTACATGGTTGGTCGAGGACATCCACACCCTAGGGCCGCTCCTGGGCCTTGAAACCCTTGCCCTGCCACGTGGCAACGTGGACCTGCAGATCTATGGCCTGCCCGGCCAGCTCGATGCCCAACTGCGCGTTTCGCTATCGGATGTGACGGTGGGTGATGTTCGCCTCTTCGCCATCGATGCCTCGGCCTGGATGCTGCTGGATCGGACGTTCCTTCCGGTATCAACGACCGCCACCCTGGACATGGGCTATGCAGCTTTTCCCGGTCTTGCCCTGCAGTCATCCTCCCTGCAAATCGATCAGCAGGGCGAGATTTTTTCCGCGACGGCGCAGACGAGTGTGGATTCGGACAACAGCCTGGCCATATCTGCCCAGGTCAATCCCTTTGCCGATCGCCCCGAAGGCATCCTCTCCCGGCTTGACCTCGTGCTGGGGGGTGCCCCCTTTGTTCTCAGGCGACCCGTCTCCTTGGTAATCGATGAGGGTTGGCAGATGAGTCCGCTCGAGATACGGGCCGCCGACCAGCAACTGAGCCTTGCCGGTCGATTCAGCGATCAGGACGGGTATGCTGTCCGCTTGGACATGGCCTCTTTGGACATGGCACCGTTTGGTCCCTTCGTGGAGCTTCCTGACCTGCAAGGGCGCATCGGGGGACATCTGGTCCTGTCAGGTCACGCCGATGCCCTTGAGGTGGATAGTCAGCTGGACATCGAAGTCACCAGGCAGGATGAGCCTCTGGCTGTGCTGCGCACCGACCTGGCGTCCACGTCCGAAGGGCTGCGCATTGATGCCACGGCGCACATACCCGGTAGTGACGAGGTGACCGTTCAGGGAGTCCTTCCGGTATTTGCGAGCCTGGGTTCTGCGGACCGGGAGCGCGCCGACCGGTCGGCCGATCTGAATCTGGTCCTGCAATCCGATGGTGGGTCCATACGGTGGTTGAATCCGTTCCTGGACCCTACCGTTATGTCGGATCTTGAGGGCCTTCTGACTATGGAAATCACGGTTCGGGGCACGATTGAATCCCCTCGGTTGGCCGGCTTCCTGCATCTGGACGGGACCCGTTTCCAGCTGCCGGAATACGGTGTTACCTACCGTATGGATCGTTTCCGGTCCTCATTGCAGGGCGTGTCACTCTCGGTTGAGGAGGCCCGTCTGCGATCGGGTGGCGGGACAGTCGACATCTCGGGACAGGTCGACTTTGCTTCGCTTACCAACTCTTCCTTTGACCTGAGGGCCCAGTTGGACCGGTTCCGGGCCGTTCGCAACGAGGAACTGCACACCACGCTGAGTGGGTCGCTGCAGCTTACCGGGAGAACGACGCGACCTGAACTGAGTGGGCAGTTGACAACGTCGAACACATCCTTTTGGCCCACAGAAACAGCCGGCGGCGATCTGAGACAGTTTCCCCTCTCGTTCGAAGACGAGGTGATGCTCGTTGAAAACTTTGGATACCAGACCGTCGTGGCGGACACGCTCTCGGATGCCATCTGGAGAGGTTTGGCCATGGAGGTGTCCATCGAGATCGAGCGTGACACCTGGATTCGTCAACGCGTCAACCCGGAAATGGCCATCGAGCTTTCGGGTCGCATAGACGTGCAAAAGAATCGGGGAGAGGAAGACATGAACATCTTCCGCCGTATTGAGGTGCTGCCCGATCGCAGCACGATCAAGCAGTTCGGCCGCAATTTCCGCATCGTGGAAGGGCTGGCCCAGTTCAATGGCCCCATCGAGGAGATGGTCTTGCAGGTCGAGGCCGAATACGAGGTCCCATCCCGCTTGAACCCGGGGCAGCCTGAGGTGGTCATAACCCTGCGCCTCGATGGCCGACTCGATGACCTCGCGTTTCATCTTTCCTCGGAACCGGCTATGGAAAATACCGACATAGTGTCCTACATCGCTACAGGTCGTCCTGCGTCTGAGAGTCTGCAGTTCAGCGATTCAAGCGTCAACAACCAGGTTCTTGTTGGCCTGGCAGCCTCCCAAATAGCGGGTCTTGTCGAAGGGGTGGCCAGCCAGAGTCTGGGACTGGACGTGGTCAGCATCGAACAGGATGGTCTCAAGGGCACGCGCCTGACGGCGGGCAAATACATGACACCCCGCCTGTTCGTCGGTGTCACCCAACCGTTTTCCTTCTCCAGCGGATCCGGCGTTGTCGTCGATGAAGAGCGCGAGCTGACCCTGGAGTACGAATGGCTCGACTATCTTTTGCTGCAGCTTCTGGCCGACGCCTCGGATTCTCCCGTGCGTGTCAACCTTGCCGGTCGTTATTCCTACTGA
>Ga0181576_10001565_pt1 | contig 17485 bp, 15 predicted proteins | sample 101ome_22_FD_132464 | JGI IMG/M metagenome (GOLD analysis project Ga0181576, IMG submission 132464) | Coastal salt marsh microbial communities from the Groves Creek Marsh, Skidaway Island, Georgia - 101412BT metaG (megahit assembly) | ecosystem: Environmental > Aquatic > Marine > Intertidal... | reverse complement strand
GTATATTCTCATCAAATAACAGGTAATTTAACTTGTACTTGTAATGGGGTAACACAAACAAGGAGTTTAACTACTATAGCATCACCCGAAGAGTCTATTAGTACATTAATGGGAAATCAGACATTTAACTTTAATAATATTTCTTTAGCATCTTCATTTACAATATCCGCTGCATTAACTAACTTAGCAGTTGTATATGATAAAGATAACTTCGCAACAGGAAATGACCTTATTTGGAGTGCAAATAGTCCTACTGCACTTAATGCAAATGTAGAGTTCACTGCACTTGATGGGGGTAGTCAATTTTCTGAAATGTGTGCTGGTGGATTACAAGTGGCTGCTACAACAGGTCAGTATTTTAAAGTACCAACGGCGGCCGGAGGAAATGCTGTTGAGATTGCAGGAACTACTTTTATCGATGGTGCTTTAAATGTAGATAATGATATTGTTGCAACAGGTAATATTACGGCATATGGTACGATTTCATCTGATAAGAGATTAAAAGAAAATTTACAATTATTAAAAAATCCACTTGATGGTGTTTTAAAATTAAACGGATATTCATTTGAGTGGAATGATAAACAGAAGGCCCATCCAGTAGGAACTTTTGATGTTGGTGTAGTTGCACAAGAGGTGCAAAAGGTACTGCCCCAAACTATTAGAGAAATGAGTAATGGTTATCTTGGGGTGAGGTATGAAAGATTAATTCCTCTTTTAATTGAGAGTATAAAGGAATTAAATCAAAAAGTTGAAAAATTAGAAGATGAACTTAAAAAAATAAAAGAATAATGCCAATACCAGATTCAGGAGAAATATCGGCACGTGATATCAACGAAAGTTTGGGTAGAGATTTGGATTCCACTCTTGATTTTGACCAAATTAGTAGAACATTTTTTAAATTAGATGCTCCTCATTCTTTTACTGAATTTTACGGTAAAGCAAGCTCGGCAACACAAGCTTCTACTTTACAAATAACTTCCACAAATCCAGTAACAGTTGGGGCTTCCGGTGGTACGATTACTGTTAGTTATGCTTCAAATGGTTCGTTTTCAATAAGTGCCCCAAATACATATGCAACCACATCTACTACGGTTGGTAGTGGTAATGGAAGTTTTACAGTAACCTTAACTCCTCAGTTATTAGATGCAGCAGCAAGACAGGCTCTTGTTTATTTAACATCAACCGGTGGGAATGATGCTACTCTGACTATAAATCAATCGGCAAATGATGCAACTATATCAATAGTACCTTGGACGGGTAATATGACATTTCCATCAGATGGTGGAGAAGATGTGGTTTATAAAATAGAAACAGCTCCTGACGGTGAAATAGAGTGGACAGCGGAAATGACAAATGCAACTTATTTTTCTCATAGAATAAATAATAGCGGAACATATACAACAAATGCGTTGTCTGGAACTGGAGATGCGTTTATAGAAATAAAAGGAGAACCCAATACTTCAGAAACGACATCCCAAACAGCAACTATAACTGTTACTGCTACTAATCTGGAAGAGGGTGGAAATAATGGTCCTGTTAATGATACTGTTAGTATTTTACCTGTTGCTGATATAAGTTTTTCTCCTCCTTCTTTTACATTTGCTTCAAGTGATTATGCATCCTCTAATGGATTAGGTTTGGCTCCAACCGGAAATTCTGAAATAGTAGAGATTTCAGCAGGAAGTGCTTTTTATTCTATATCTTTAGTTAGAATAACGGGAACAAATGCATCAGATTTTCAATTAATATATAAATCCGCTATAAACTCATATACAAATGATTACTATATATTTCCACTAAGTCAAAATACAAGTACTACCACAGATAGAATCGCAAAACTTGAAGTAACTTTAAATAATGGTACAGTTGATGATTCATTTGACTTGACTCAAAGAAGACTATCAGTACAAGTACCAATTGTATCTATTTCTCCAAGTTCTTTTACATTTGATGATACAATTTTAACACCACAAACGGTTACTGGTACAATAGAATCATCAGGAAACGGTACGATATCTTCTGTTAATTTTAGATTAGAGGATGGTCCAGGTAGTTCGTTTCAACTTGTAGATAGATTTAGTGATGATGATGGTATTGTTGTTGATAGTGATGGGTTCTTAGGAACAAACTCGAGTCCAGGTTCAAAAACTGTATTTACAATAGGATTAGAACCAGACTCTACAAATACAACTGGAGCTGCTATAACAGATAGAATCAGATTTTACGCATCCAATCAAGGTGGAACCGGATATTCAGATTGGATTGATATTACCCAAAATGCAAGAACATTTGAATTCTCAGATGCGGGAGTTACTGGATTTTCAGTAGATAGAAATACTGGTTTAGTTACTGCACCATCTGCAAACGCAGGTATTACCATAACCAATCGTTCTTATAGTACCGGATATAGTAATGGATTTTACCCACTTGTAAGTTCAACTACTACACGAAGTGTAACTGTTACAGTTCAAGTACCAAGTGGTTACACTAACTCAGGTGGTACAGTTAGTGATACTATATCAACATCTCAATTATCAGCTCAAGAATTTATTCTTCTAAATAATGGGGCAAGTTCAGTATCAATGAATGGTGATGGGGATGAAATTACAATTCAAGTAGATACTCAAGATGTTTATAATACCACATGGACTCCAAGTATTTCATATCAAAATGGTAGTCAATGGATAAGTCGTGTAGTTGCTTCTACCGCGAGAGGAGATGGTACTGTTGCGGTTGCAGGAAGTGCTAACTGGCCTGGATTAACAGATTATAGAAGCCCTTCGAGAACCGCTGTATTAAGAGTTGAAAAAAATGCATCAGTTTATGATGAAATCTCAATTATACAAACAACAGGAACTCCTCCTGTAAATAAACCAACAATATCATCATATACACCAAGTGGAGATATTACCTTTAGTGAAAGCAATTTTGGTAATGCAAGTTCTATTACATTTTCGGTAACAAGAGGAACAACAACATCTACAAATAATATTACACCAACTTCCGTTAGTTTCTATATGGTATCTACTGATTTTGCTTTTTATCAAACAGATAATAATGTTTCAGTTCAAGACATGGGTGGAATTTGGACAACAAGTGTTACTTATCCGGCCCAATCTACTTTTTCTGTTGGAATATATCCAGTAAGCTCAAATGGAACACCTACTACAAAAACAGCAGAAGTTACATTTTCAATGTCAAATGGAGCCGGCAGTGTTTCTCTAACAAAAAATGTTAGTCAATCTGGTCAAGTTATTTGGAGTCTTGGAACTATTGGTCAATTTGCGAGAAGTTCAAATGATATTGAAAACTTATCTCAAGAATTTCAAACAAATATTCCTTATACTTTTGATTATATGTATAGTTCGTTTAATAGAACTCAATTTGGGTTTTATATTGTTCCTGGTACTTCACAAACATCAAGAGGAACATCTGCAACTATACGAAACCTAACAAACGGTCAGAAAACATTTACAATCAATAATGGAGCGGTTTATCAAACAGGTGAAACTGTTTCTATATTACAAAGTGTTGGTACGGCAACAACCTATGGTATAGGTACAGTTGTGGGTCAATCAGGAACTACTCTTACGGTAAATATAACATCCGGTTCGGGATTAACATCTACTAATTATAGTTCATGGGAAATAAACCAAATCAGTGCAGATTCATTATATACACCGTATATGTATACCAGAAAAACTAATACTGGTAATACAATCACCTCAACCATTAGGATAGATGATACTGATAATGCATATAGTCTATCTCCATTAACTACAAATATCACTCAACAGCCTGCAGAACTAACCGGTGATATTTATGTAAATAGTACTAATATTGGTAGTGTAGATGATTTTTTATACAAAACTTACACTTCTACATATTCTAATGGATACCCATCACCTACCTACTATATAGTTGCAATTCAAACAAATTATGCAAGTGGGTTTACCGCAACAATAACCGCTGGGAGCTCATATGCAGGTCTTGATACTACATTTGATTCATCTGGAAATGGTAGTGGTTTAAACTCCATTAATGGACAAACAAGAACAGATACAAATACCATTTTTTATATAAATCTAGCAAGTAATACAACAACTTCGGCAAGAACAGTTGAAGTTAATATATCATGTGATGATGCATTTGGAAATGCTGATTTAGTTATAACCGTTAATGGAACAGGGGGCGGTCCCGGCGGAGGTGGTAGTACAAAACCAGGACCTACGGCATAATTAAAAAAATATGAATAAGAGTATATATAAAATAGGAGATATCGTTGTAGATACAGATTATGAGAATGCTACATTTGAAAGATTTTTAAAGTGGAGAGAATCGTTTTTATCAGATATTGAAGGTATTGATATGGATATCTCACTTGTTGGTAATACTGCTTTAAAGTTTTATGGTAATGTAGATGTAGATACATTCGATGTGGATATACTAATTTATAAAAAATATCCAGAATGTGAGGAGTTAAACACAGTATTTAAATCCGCAATATTACGAGGAGCTGAAAATAAACTGTTTATAGATATATCTTTTTTGGGATATGACTTTTTTAAATATGAATATCCACTATATCCTCATAATATGATGATACCTTATGTAAACTTTACTTATAAAAATGGAGATATAATTGAGGTAACTGGTAGATATGAAGAATTTTGTAAAGGAATATATTACAAAAACAGAAAAAACTTAGATAGAATAGGTTCATTAAATAAAACTAAAAAAGCAGTTAATGCTGGTGAAGTAGAACACTTAAATATTAATTTAAGAACACTACAAAAAGTAGAATGGAATTTATAAATTTAAAAAATGGATAGTAAAAAAACAAATCTTAAAAAGGCTCTTGATGATTATTTAAATCAAGATTCTTTAGAAGCTGAAGAAGTTGCGAGATTATTAAATAAGTTTTTACAAGAAGATAAACTTAGAGTAACTACTACTAAAAAGAATAAAATAAGAGTTATGATTTGTACTGGTGCGGGCAATGTTATCCAAGGTGGTGCGGATATTTGGGTAAACCACTTCCTTAATTTAGTATGGCCATTGTTACCAGATAAAAAAAATTGGAGATTATTAATAGATTCAAAAAGACCTCCCCAATTTGAACATAAATCCTTACCAAAAGGATTGATGTATCATTTTCACTTTGATGATGTAGAGAAAACTGATAGGTGGTTAAATGAGTGTGAAGAAATACATTCTCTTCACTCTCACTACCATAAAAGAGAACATATTTGGCATTATGAGGATAAGTTTAAGACTATATTTGTTCATGCCTATCCAAGAGAAATGGCGGAGGTTGTAGATAAAATAGAAGAATTAAAAAGATTACAATTTAATACAAAAGTTGATGTGGCTTGGTATGATGATTATCTATTAACATTTAGAAAGAGAATTTGGATAGGAAATAATTACACATCTTTATTTGATGAATTTCCAAATTATACATACAATATACCAAATTTTTATGAATTTAAAAATAATTTACAGTTATCCTCCCATCGAGAAAACGGTAAGGTTGGATTTGCTTCAAGGATAGAATCGAGGAAATGTATTCATTGGATGAATGAGTTATCAGGATACGCTTTAACATCTCAAATGGATTTAAAAAATCTTAGAGATACAACAACATACACTTTACCAAGGGTTAACTTATTTCAATGGGAACCTGGAATTCATCATAATTTTATGTTAAAAAATTGGGGAATTTTTCATGGTGCGTATTTCAAAGAACCGTTTGGATACTCAATTTTTCAAGCAGTAGATTATGGAAAAATCCCAATTATAAATAAAGATTGGGCCGAAGAAGTAGAATATGATTATCGAGCTTCTACCATGAATGAATTCAAAAAAATAGTAAAAAGAATACAATCTGACCCAATTGCTAAAGTTGAAAAAAACTTCAATAACTTAAAAGAGTATATGAAGAAATTTGATAATAAAGAAGATTGGGTTGATAAAATTCGAAGCACTATTTTAAGATAATATATTTTTATATATTTATATACGTTTTGGAAAAATTCGTATATTTATAATGGGGGTAAGGGGGTAGTGCTAGCAACTAAAACAACTGACAAAATAAGATAAAAATTAGACACCTATAACTTAGACACTATGGGTAGTATTATAAACTACAATTTAATAAAAGAATATCTCACCAATAATTTTACGATTAAAAAAGATTTAAAGGGTGAAGAGTACAAGGTTTTTACTCCTGTAAAATATCGTTGGACTCATGGTGCAACTGATAAACATTTGGGAGATGGATTATTAATATACTCCATAATCCAATATATGAGAGCCAAAACTTGTGTGTGTTTAGGAAGTGGTGGTGGATTCGTTCCAAGAATCATGTCTCAAGCAAGAATGGATTTACATGACCAAGAAATATTTGAAGGAAATCAACAAATGGAATGGGGTGATATTGGTACGACAATTCTTGTAGATGCTGATAATGGAGTTGGTGGATTTACTGATTGGACTAATAAAGATTCTTTTCAAAGAACACATTTTCCATGTAGGATTATTTTAGATACAACAGAAAATGCATTTTATAATTTTTTTGTAAAAGAAGATATTAAAATTGATTATTTACACATTGATGCTGGTCACTCGTATGAGGATGTGAAAAGAGATTTTGAATTATATAAAAACCAACTTTCAGAACATGGTATAATCTCAATCCATGATACAGATGAAAGTTATGAAAAAGAACATATTGTAACCCAAGATGTATCAGAACAAAAACATCACGATGAATTTGCAAATGGACCTTCCCAATTAATAAAAGAATTACAAAATGATTCTAATTGGGAAATTTTCAATTTTTTCAATAATGGTATATTTAAAAGTAGACCATCTTCTACTGGTCTAACATTTGTACAAAGATGCAAAAAATAAATTTAGTTACAGTAGTTGGTCACAACACTACACTTCTCCCACATATGTTAAAACACTACCAAGACATCGTAGATGATGTCTATGTAGTTGTTTATCGACAACACGAATTAGATGGTATTTTAGAAGAAGTAGTAAATCTTGGTATTACGCCTTACAAAGTAGTTACAGAACCAAAATTTAATTGGGAACGAGTAACAGAATTATATAACGAAGTTAAACAAACCAAGCCCGATGAATGGTGGGTGGTTTCGGATGACGATGAATTCCACATTTACCCTAAACCAATCAGAGAAATGATTGATGAGTGTGAGGAAAATGGTTGGGAGTTTATCACAGGTGGATTCCTCGATAGGATAGGAGAGGGGGGTGGATTTCCTCATGTAACAAAACAAACAAATGTTTGGGAATCGTTTCCACTTGCGGGATTTTTTAGATATCCTATGAGTGGGGCGATGCCTAACAAATGTTGTGTGATGAAAGGTTCAGTAGATGTAACACCAGGACAACACTTCGCTGTGATTGGTGATACTGATACTTGGAGAGAACGAGGTTGGAATCATCCTAAACGATACCCAATAGAAAGGGGATTCGTTCAAGTTCATCACTTCAAGTGGGACTCAACTGTTTTAGAGAGACTTAAAGAAGTTTCAGAAACAAAAGAAGATTATACATATTGGAAAGAATATCGTAAAATGTATAGAGGAATACAACTCAACGATTGGAAAATCGATGTTGATAATCCTGAATTTAGGTTACAAAAAATGATACGAAAAAATTATAGTGAATATGGTGAGTGGGAAGAACTTACTAAGGTTATAATCAATATATGAAAGATAAGTTAGCAATAATAGTTCCATATAGAGATAGGGAAGAACAACTAAATGTATTCATTCCTCATATGAATCAATTCCTTAGTAATAAAGGAATAGATTATACTATTTTTATCGCCGAGCAATCCGATGAAAGACCTTTTAATTATGGAAAATTATGTAATGTTGCTGTAAAAGAGGTGGGTGATGAATATACTTACTTTGCTTTTCATGATATTGATATGTTACCTATGAATGATGAATGTGATTATGGTTATCCAGAATCACCAACTCACCTTGCAACTAATGTTGAGGCTCACTCGAATAAGTTACCGTACCCACAGTATTTTGGGGGTGTTATTTTAATTTCAAGAGAAGATTTTGAAAATGCAAATGGATATTCAAATGAGTATTGGGGATATGGGTTTCAAGATTTAGATTTACTTTATAGGTTACAAAGAAGTGGTGCATACTTTGAAAAATTTTATGATAAAAATAAAACATATTCTAAATATAATCCAGATGATATACTACCATATAGGATTGAAAATGTTGATATAACAACCAAGAGAAAACAACATACCGATAATACTGTTTATTTTTCAAAAAAATCAAGAATATACGGACCTATAAATAAATTTACAGAAGAACTATTAAATTCAGATTTTTTTATATCATTTTGGTTTAATGATGATGATGATTCTACTGAAATAAAAAATTTATTTTCAATTGAAGGGTGTGATACCGGTGTTTTTCTATCATCTGGAAAATATATAATTTCTCAAATTTGGGATGATAACGAAAATCATTATCAAACTGCACAATCGTATTATAAAAATACATGGAATCATGTTGTTTTTGCAAAGAAAAATAATGAGTTGTTATTTTACTTAAATAATGAATTAACAAAAACAAGATTACCAAATTCTTTTAAACTATACGATTATAACGAACATTGTATAAAAATATCAGATACAAATACATCTATAAATCTTTCTTCTATTAAATTGTTTAAAGGAGATATATCAAAAAAGATTGTATCTGATTTATATTTTAATGATGCAAATTCAAAAATAATTAAAGATACATATGGTGCTGAAATGGTATCTCATTTTGAGTTTAATAAACTATATAAAGAAATAATTGTTTTAGATTCTGGAAAAAACTTAAATCATTTATTTTTAAATGGTAAGATTAAATTAGATAAAACAGAGTTTGATGTTTTCAACGAAATTTACTTACCAGTTAGATATCAAGGTGTATATAAATCTTTAGTTCACGATAATGATACTGATATTATTAACAATTACTATGTTTATGACCCTGATGTAGAAGAAAATGCCGATATATTTTTTCATGAAGTTATTACTAATAAAATAAATCAAAATTATATAGGATTGGCATCTTTAAATTATAAAATATTGAACATAGAAAATAAAAAAACGTATGAACTTATTAGAATTGTTACATGATAAAAAAATTGTAAAGTTACTTGAGAAAGTAGCGGAACATGCGCAAGAAATATCAGAACCAGGTGCTGATTTTTCTCATGTATGGCCATCTGTTGTGATGATGTTAGAAATGATACTAACTAAACATGATAGAAGTACCATAACAAATATAATTTATAAAAAGAAAGAAATAGAAGATTTACTTCTTTATATAAATTCATCTTATGAAAATAAATCTAAATTAGAACAACAAATTACCGATTATTTAGACGGTAGTATTATTAAAAACAAAAAGTTAAATTATGGCAACATCTAAAGAAAACCGAGAATTAGAAGAAAGAGGAGTTAAGGCATTAGAATCTATCGCTCAATCACTTGGTGATATTAGTGATTGGTTCTTTGATTTAAACTCTGATATGTGGCAAGAAAGATTAGAATGGTATTTAAATGAATTTTATCTTATTGCAAAACAAAAAACAGTAGGTGGAACAAATAGACCAACACGAGAAAGTGAAAGAATCCAAGAGAAAACAGAAGGAGAAGAAAGTAACTCATAAACTTGGTATAATAGTTCCATATAGAGATAGAGAACAACAACTTAAAAGGTTCTTATCTCATATGAAAAAATATATCAAGGATATTGATTACGAAATCTTCATCGTAGAACAGGCAGATGATAAACCTTTTAACAGAGGTAAACTTTTGAATGCAGGATATAAGTACGCCGTTGATAAGGGGTGTGATTATTTTGTATTTCATGATGTTGACATGCTACCTGAAGATGTAGATTACTCGTATTCAGATAAACCTCTACATTTAGCAACTCACTTACAAGAACACGACTATGAAACATCATTTTTTGATTACTTCGGTGGGGTAACTATGTTTACTAAAGAAGATTTCAAAACCATTAATGGATTCTCCAACGAATATTGGGGTTGGGGATTCGAAGATGATGATTTGTTGATTCGTTGCATCGAATCCGAGTTAAAAGTAGATATGGATTCTTCAGGTAATAGTGATATACAAGAATATAACTCTTTCAAATTTACAGGTGATAAATCATTTTTAAAATTAGAAGGAAAAAATACAATATTATTGGAGGATGAGTTTACTATATGTGTAATGGTAAAGCCATCCGACATCGAATTGAGTGAAAATAAAGAATATGATGAATTTCCAATATTTTCTATACCAGGATATGATATGGGATTATTTTATAATTCATTTAGAAGATTCTTTTGTCAAGTGTATGATGAGACCAAAAAGCCGTATTCAATAACGAGTGATATATTGGGTGAAAGGTGGGTTCATTTAACTATGAAACTTGGTTCAAACAACTTATTATCTTTTTATGTTGATGGTAAAAAGGTTGGAGAAATAGAATTGGAAGAACCCATATTAAAGTTATCAACTGATTATATTTTTATAGGAGCTTCTAATGATAAATCACATAACACGAATTTTTTTAGTGGTTTAATATCGGATATCGAGATATACGATATTGCACTTACTGATGACGAAATAATTGAAATATATAAAAATCCGATAAAACCAAAATTAAGAAATTTTGGTGATTTTAAATCAAGTGAATTTTTGTACACACAAATACTTCCTGAATTATCATCACTAACACAATCTGTTGATATTGCAGGACAATATACCGTTTTATTAAATAATATATATTTATATAAAAGTAAACATTCTTTTAAATCATTTCTTCCAAAACCGTGTAGAAGAGATGGTAGATTTATATCGTTAAAGCATAAAACAAACTCATCTATTGAAAATAAATGGGTTCATTCAGAAACAAGAAAAAATCAATTAAAATATTATAATCAAGTTAGAAAAGATATAGATGATTTTAGAATTGATGGTCTAAGCACACTTAGATACAAAGAAATTTCAAAAATAACAAATGATATAGTAACACAAATTTCAATTGAGTTATGATGGAACAAGAATATAATATAGGAGTAATAGCAGGTAACTTTGATGTTTTACATCCTGGATATTTAAAGATGTTTCAAGAAATTGAAAAAAAATGTGAAAGATTATTTATCTTACTTCATGATGACCCAACAATAGAAAGACCTGAAAAAAAGAAACCAATTCTCTCAGTAGATGAAAGAAGAGAGATGTTAAAACAATTTACTTGGCATCATACAATTTTAACATATAATACTGAATCAGAATTATTATTTCTTTTAAAATCTATTAAACCAGATGTTCGTTTTCTTGGAGATGATTATAAAGGAAAAACTTATACAGGATTTGAACTAAATATTCCAATAATTTATTTAGACCGTTCTCATGGATGGAGTACAACTAAATTTAAACAAGCGATTGCTGATTCCCTATGAAACAAGAATATAAAGATTGGTTTTTAAATAATATAAAAGATAAGGAATTTACAATAATCGATATGCCATTAAAAAGGTATGGAAGAAAATATGAATACTATAATTTTGGTAGACATGAAGTACCATTTGATTTAGAATTAAATTCTTATTTACAAGATTTTGTGGGAGATGATAATTTTGAATACGATTGTTATCATATTCATAGATGGAAAGTAGGTTCTTATTTTTCAACACACCATGATGATAGAGAAAACAGAAAATTTTCATATGTATGCGAACTTCAAGAATCTAATTGTAAAACAAAATTATTAGTAGACAATATACTTACTGAAGAGGGGTGGTTTGATGTCTATACAAAACATGAAGTTCCTCCCATAAAAGATGGTGAAAGAATATCACTAACTATTTTTGGAAAAAACAAAACTAAAACAACATTGATGTGAAATTAGGAGTTTGTGTACCATATAGAAACAGAGAAGCTCATCTAAAAGAGTTTATACCAACCATTGGTAAATATCTCGATGGGCAGGGTATTGACTATTGTATTTATTTTGGTCATCAAGTTGATGATAAACTATTCAATAGAGGTGCAACCAAAAACATTGCAGCAAAACATGCATTTGAAGATGGTTGTGATTATATTGTGTGGCACGATATAGATATGATACCTGAAGAAGGGGGCGGTGCTGATTATTCATTTCCTAAAGATAATCCAAGACATATCGCAACCAATATTTCACAAATGAATTATCAATTAAAGTATGAAGAGTACTTTGGTGGTGCGATTGTTTTCTCAAAAGAACAAGTTGAAAGAACAAATGGATATTCTAATGATTATTGGGATTGGGGAATGGAAGATGATGATTTGTTTTGGAGGTGTCATTTAGAAGGATATACAAATGATACTTTTTTAGAATATAAAAATGAATCTGAAAGTTTTTTATCATTTAATGGAGAAAATTCATATGTACAAATTCCATGTACTCGTTCACTTCGTAATTTAACATCTCGTTCTCATACGATATCTATATTAGTAAGAGCTCATCAACAAGAAGAAAAGGTTCCTGTTTGGTTAGTGGGTGATACTGATAGACGGTTTGTAGAATATCCTATTTTAAGAAGACCTGGATATGATTATGGGTTATCTTATAATAATTCAAGAGCATATACGGCTCAATTATGGAACAATCAACGAGAACATTTATATTCTTGGATGAAGAGATATGAAAATCAATGGGCATGGATTACTTTGGTAGTTGATGGAAATGATATTAGATTATTCATGAATGGGAAGGAATCTGATGCTAGATGGGGAACAGGAACCCACTCTCCTCTCCATTTCGAGGGAATGTTAAAAAGATACGGAAATGTGGATTACTTTTTAGGCACAACAACCTCAGTATCAGATGAAGACCCTGCAAAGTGGTTTAAAGGAGATATAGCTGATTTAAAAATGTGGAATCGCTCTTTAACATCAAGCGAAGTAAAAGAATTACACAAAAAATATTCAGATGATGGATTATCACTGCATTATGATTTTAGAGATGGATTGGCATTGGATAAAACCAATAACGGAAATGATGGGGTAGTTTATGGTTGTGAATTAAATAACGAAGAAATAGTAATACCAAATACAGTTGTACCACATCGAGTACCTGGTCGAATGTTTTGTTTAGAACACGAAGATGAAGGATTGAAAGAAATCAATGGAGTTCAAAAATGGACAAAAGGTGAAACAACTGCAAGAAATGAAAGAAGATTCGTTAAAGAAATGCAACAAGGAAAATGGGATTATAAATCTGATGGAATAAAACAGGTTAAATATGAACTGGTGGGTATAGAAGAAATAACACCAAAAGCAAAATTTATAAATATAAAATTATAATATGGATAGTAATAAATTAAATAATCACTTAATTGGTGTTAAAAACGAATTGGATTCGGTTGGGTGTGGTTTTTGTTTGGCAAAATGGACACAAGTAACTATGCACCTTCAAATAGGTCATACCCATTCCTGTCACCACCCCGGTACACACCCAATTCCACAGCGAGAAATTAAGAGAAACCCATCCGCACTACATAACACTCGTTTTAAGAAATTAAAACGAAAAGAAATGTTAGAAGGTAAACGACCAAAGGAGTGTGATTATTGTTGGAATGTAGAAGATAACTCAGATGAGTTTTCAGATAGAGTATTTAAATCATCCGAACCATGGTCAATAAACCATATGGAAGAAATTAAAAATTCTTCATGGAAACAAGATTTTAATCCAAGATATGTTGAAGTATCTTTCTCAAATGCGTGTAATTTTAAATGTTCTTACTGTTCTCCACAATTTTCTACTAAATGGATGGAAGAGATTGAAGAACATGGTGCATATCCCACAACAGATGGTTTTAATGGTTTAGACTATCTCATTCAAGAAGATAAAATGCCAATCCCCATTAAAGACCACAATCCATATGTAGAGGCATTTTGGAAATGGTGGCCAGATTTATATAAGGATTTACATACATTCAGGATTACAGGTGGTGAACCTCTGATGAGTAAGGATACATGGAAAGTTCTTGATTATATTATTGAAGAAAAAAATCCAAACACAAACCTTTCTCTTGCTATTAATTCTAACTTGGGCGTACCAGATGCTTTAATTGACAGATTTATTGAAAAGGTAAATAGAATTACCTTAGAAAACAAAGTAAAAGATTTTGTAATATTTACCTCATGTGATGCTCATGGAGAACGTGCGGAATATATCAGAAATGGTTTAGTATATAATAAATTCATGGATAATGTTGATAAAATATTAAAAAATTGTCCAAGAGTTAACATTACCTTTATGGTAACATATAACGCATTATCAGTTCCAAATTATGATAAAATGTTATATGATGTTTATGATTTAAAAGTTGCACACAAAGGACTAGATAGATATTGGCCAGGTGCAATATTGGTAGATACCTCTTATTTAAGACATCCACAACACCAGGCAGTAAAAACATTAATGAACGATAAAACATATGATTGGTCTCAAAATGTGTGGAAACAAGCGGAAACAATGTACTACTTACAGGCTCCATATTTTGCTAAACAAGAAGCGGGATATGGGGATTTAGAAATCATAAAGATGAAAAGAATTTATGATTGGATGCGGTCAGAAGATGATAAAGATATACGAAACATGAGGATGTATAACTTTTACAACTACTTTAGGTCTCATGACGAAAGAAGGGGTACGAGTTTTGTAAAAACATTTCCAGAATTAGAAGATTTTTATAACCAATGTAAAGAAATAAAGTTATGATAAAAATAAAATATAAAGATTGGTATGAAGTAGATTTAGATGATACTCATCATTTAAGAAAAAAAGATACCAGAGATTGGCTACAAAAAGATTTTACTCTTTTTCTACGATTTAAATCAGATTGGGATAAGATTAAAAAAACAAAAGATGAAAACATATATTGTTGTGTTGTGGGGAAACCTGGATTACACGCTGGAGTTTCTGTAGCAGAGAATCAAATATATAAGTTTGATTTTTGGGTAAAAGACCCAAAAACAGGAGACCCAATGTACAACTCTATCGCTTTAAATGAACCAACAATTGATGAGGGAAATCCGGTAGATATCATAGTTGGTCATGATTTAGAATCAAAAAAGTTTTATATTGCAGTATATCAACATCATACGGGTAAATTAGAATATAACGAAAAGATATATGAATCCGAAATAATTGATTATACTTGGTGTCCTACTTATGTGGGATGTGCCTACCACGATGAAGAAACAGGATATCCACATAATTCTTTTTGGGCAGGAGAAATATATAATTTAAAAATAGTCGATAGATATATTGAAAAGGATGATATTGAAGAGTGTATATTCTTTGATTACGATACTTATTTTGATGATTTTGATAAAGGAAGATATTTTGAATTTGATGGGAAAAAACAAACTAAAGATTCAATATTTGATTTATCAGGTAATAATAATCATTTAAGAAGGCAAAGACAGTTAAAATTAACACAATATAATAAATCAGAACTTTCTCAAGATTCAAAAACATCGATTCTGTGATAAATAAGATTAATTTTGTTTATGAGTATGAAACTCCTGACGGGTTCATTTTGCCATCTATTTCTAAAAAAGAATTACCTTTTCTTTTTTTAAAAATATTAGAAGGTGATGTTGAAGATTTAACTCGAAATATAATACGAGTAAATCCGCACAACTATAATGGTATTGAATTTATTTATTCAAAAATATTAGATAAAGTTAATCAATATTGTAAAAAATATAAACATAATAAAAATGAAGTAATAATAGATTTTATTCATATCGATGATATTAAAGACCGAGAAGATGAAGTTAATATTATATTAATAGAATCTTCAATGTTTAGAACACTACCATCTGATGTAGTAGATTTACTTTTTCATGAAAACATATTATCGAGAAAATTAATTAGAAATCTTAGAGAAAGTGAAACTCTCTATCTTTGGTTAATTGATGATAAAGAGGGGTCTTATGATATTTCTTTTGAGTTTAAGGATGGTATTAAAAAATTCATAAAAACAAACCAAATATCTAATAATAAAATATTATTTTCTAATTGCAATAATTTTTTAGAAAAGTATAATAAAGGTATAAATTATTTTCCAATCAATCCTTATATATTTGAGGGAAGTCAAGAAATAGAACATGATTGTTTTGGAAATAAACGAGAATCTGTAAAAAAAGAAGATATCGACTCAGAAATTAGAGATAAAATATTTTTAAATTATAATAGGAATACTTCGAGATTGCACAGATTGTTATTAGTTAGTAGATTAAAAAAAGATAATGTATTAGATAATTGTATATACTCTTTTTATGAAAATGAATACTTTGATAATCCTGAATATCCAACATATATGAGTGAATATGAGGGAATTAATTTTACTAATGAAGAAAGAGAATTGATGGAAAATTTTATTAAAACAAATTATCCTATACATTTAGACTTTGATAATCAACAATCTGCTGCACAATCAAATAATTATTTGTCAGATAAAGACCATTATTTAAATTCATATTTTTCAATTGTAACAGAAACTTCTGTATCGAGTACATATTGTTTTGTAACTGAAAAATGTATTAGGCCAATGTTAGGTATGCATCCGTTTATTGTATTTGGTAATCCATACGTTTTAAAAACACTTAAAGAATTTGGATTCAAAACATTTGATAAATGGATAGATGAATCATATGATTTAGAATTTAATACCAGAAAACGATTTGAAATGGCATATAAAGAAGTATTAAAAATAAATAATATGTCTAAGGACAAGATACATGAAATATATAAAGAAATAATTCCTATATTAGAGCATAATAAAAAAATAGTATTAGATTCTGCTAAGAATGATGGGTATGTTAGAAATATAATAGAATCACTTCAAAAAAATATAAATAAAAATACATTGGAACTACTATGAAAATATTAATTACAGGTGGAGCAGGTTATTTGGGTTCTGTAATGACCGAATTATTTTTAAAAAAAGGATATGAGGTAACAGTACTTGATAATTTAATGTATAACCAAACATCATCGATTGTATATTCTCACTATAAAAATTTTAATTTTATTTATGGTGATGTTAGGGATAAAAAATTATTAAAAGAATTAGTTTTATATAATGATTTAATTATTCCACTCGCAGCAATCGTTGGATTTCCTGCTTGTGAAAGAGATAAAGAATTAGCAACACAGATAAATTACGACCATGTAAAATTTATTTGTGATTTAGTAAAAGATACAGATAAAAGGGTGGTTTATCCGAACACTAATAGTGGGTATGGGATAGGAGAGAATGGGGTGTGTACTGAAGAAAGTCCACTTAACCCCATTTCACACTATGGAGTTACTAAGGTAAACGCCGAAAAAGAAGTTTTGAGTATTGGTGG
>Ga0181576_10001561_pt1 | contig 17495 bp, 14 predicted proteins | sample 101ome_22_FD_132464 | JGI IMG/M metagenome (GOLD analysis project Ga0181576, IMG submission 132464) | Coastal salt marsh microbial communities from the Groves Creek Marsh, Skidaway Island, Georgia - 101412BT metaG (megahit assembly) | ecosystem: Environmental > Aquatic > Marine > Intertidal... | reverse complement strand
GGGGCTGATGAAATGAGTCTACCGGGGCTGTTTGGCAGCAGCCTGGGCAGTCGAACGGTTAATCCATCGGCGGATCTGGATGAAGATACCCTGCGTTTTATTGCGGGTAGCACCGGCGGTCGTTATTTCCGTGCCCGCAACCAGTCTGAACTGGCGGCCATTTATGCCGAACTCGATCGCCTCGAGGCCATCGAGCAGGACAACGAATCGTACAGGCCTCTGATGAGCCTCCACCACTGGCCGCTCGGATTGGCGATGGCGCTGCTGATTGCGCTGCTACTGAGTGATCGACTGCGCCTGCAACGCCAGAAGGTATCCTCATGAATACCGTGCTCGAGAACATCCACTTTTTGCGCCCCGATTGGCTATGGCTCGCGATGCTCGCGATCCCATTGGTCTGGCTTCTGCGCAAAACGCTGAACAACGGTGGCGGCTGGCAACAACTGATTGACCCTGAACTTCTGAAGGCGCTGACGGTAGCCGACCGCAGTCGTACTCAAACGATCGGGCCTTGGCTTGCCGGCGCAGCTTGGATCCTTGCGGTCATCGGCCTTGCCGGACCGGCATGGGAACGGTTGCCGGAGCCCGTGCACCGCAAGCAAGATGCGCTGATTATTGCACTATCGCTGAGCGATTCCATGCTCGCGACCGATCTTGAACCGTCGCGGCTCGATCGCGCGCGGTTTGCGCTGCACGATATTCTTGTCGATCGTCGCGAGGGGCTAAGCGCACTGATTGTCTACAGCGGTGATGCGCATGTCGTCACGCCGTTGACTGACGATGCGCGCACCATCGACGCGAACTTGCCGGTGCTCGAGCCCGGTATTATGCCGACCCCCGGCAACAACATCGTTGCGGCGGTCGACGCTGCGATTGGCTTATTGCGCGGTGCTGGATTCGCAACCGGCCGCCTGCTGTTGGTTACCGACAGTTTTCCTGAGAACGCTCATGACGAGGTCGCCGAACGCTTGCCTAAAGCGGGCATGCAGCTGTCGGTGCTGGCGGTGGGAACGCCAGACGGCGCACCGATTGCGAGCCCTACCGGCGGTTTTATCCGAAACAGCGACGGCAGCATCCTCGTCCCTGCGACCGATATTGACGAAATGCGAGCGGGTACAACTATGGCGGGTGGACGATTCGCTGAGCTGCGACCCGGCACCGACAGCAGCGCTGCCCTGCTACCCGACGATCCGTTCGCCGAGATCGAATCGGACGACACTGAGGTTCGGCTATTTGACCGCTGGCTGGATCGTGGGCCTTGGTTCGTCGCGCTTCTACTGCCGCTGGCCGCCCTGGGTTTTAGGCGCGGCTGGTTGCTTATCGCCGTGCTGATGATTCTGCCGGTTCCCGATGCTGCCGCCTTCGAGTGGGCGGATCTTTGGAAAACGCCCGACCAACAAGGCGCCGAGGCATTGGCCAACGGCGACGCCAAGCGCGCGGCCTCGCTGTTCGAGTCGCCGCAATGGAAAGGGGCCGCTGAATTCGACGCTGGCGACTATGACGCTGCTGCCGACACCTTCGCAATCGGCACAACCGCAGTCGACGCTTATAACCAAGGCAATGCGCTGGCGCGTGCGGGTAAGTTGGAGGAGGCGCTCAGCGCCTACGACGCAGCCTTGGCGCAAGAGCCGGATTTCGAGGATGCACGTGTCAACCGGCAGCTTGTCGAAGACCTCTTAAAACAACAGCAACAGCAAGAACAACAGAACCAGCAGGGACAGGACAACAACCAGGACTCGTCTGAAGGCGACGAAAATCAGGACAATCAGCGCGATCCGAAGGACTCATCCGACGAAAACAATAACGGCGATCCAGACGATAGTGAACAGGAGTCCCAAGAGCAGTCCGACCAATCGAATCAGGATTCTGATTCATCCGGACAGGGTTCTGAGAACGAAGGCCAGCAAACGCCTCAGGATAATGCCGGAGCGGACGAGACGCCCGAGATTCCTGACGAGGAGCAAGATCAGTCAAGTTCAGAGCAACCCGAGGAGCAGCCACTCGAGCCGACTGCAGCGCAAGCAGCAGCCGCAGAAGCAGGCGAACCAAATGCTGAGCAAAAACAAGCCATCGAACAGTGGCTGCGCCAAGTGCCCGATAACCCGGGCGAGTTGCTCAGGCGCAAATTTGAGTATGAATATCTGTTGAAACAACAGCAGGAAGGGAATTAATCAATGCGCAGTCATCGTTCATTCGCACTCACGCTGACACTGCTAATCGGTTGGCTGTTCTTTGCCTCGGGCGCTCAGGCGGAGGTATCGGCAACGCTGGATCGCGACCGTATCGTCAGCGGCGAAACGCTGTCTCTCGCAATCCGGGTCGATTCGGTTTTGGGCGTCGATGATCCGGATCTGCGTCCTCTGAACCGCGACTTTGAGGTGCTTGGCACCAGTCGCAACTCCCGCGTATCGATTGTCAACGGAAGCCAGGAAGGTTACACCGAGTGGCTGATCACGCTCGCGCCCAAGCGTGAGGGCGTTATGCAGATCCCCCCGATCAACGTTGATGGAGAGACAACCGATCCGATTCCGGTGATGGTCAGACCCGACGACTCCCCTGCCGCCTCCAACGATCGCGATATTATTGTGGAAGTCGATCTCGACAAAAACTCTGTGCATGTTCAGGAACAGATTCTGGTCACGGTACGCCTGCTGCATGCGATCAATCTGAACCGCGGCGCCGCGCTGGATGAACTCGAGATCGATAATGCTGTGGTTCGTAAACTCGGCGAGAACTCCTACCGCAAGGTGCTTGGTAATCGAACCTATGGTGTATTCGAACGAACCTACGCCGTATTCCCACAGGCGAGCGGAAAACTCGATATACCGGCGCTGGGTTTTCAGGCCACGATCGGCGGTAGCAACAGCTTCTTCAGCCAGTTCAGGGATCGCGGGCAAACGCTGAGACTGCGCAGCGAACCAAAAACCATCAAGGTGCTGCCACCAGAGGGCGGTGTGTCCACATGGCTTCCTGCACGTAATCTCTCGCTGGTGGAGACATGGGACAAAAATCCGGATGATATTGATGTAGGCGAGTCGCTGACACGAACCATCACGATCACCGCTGACGGGCTAACGGCCGCCCAGATTGCACCGCTGCCGGCGCCAGACATTGATGGACTTCGATTCTATCCGGATCAAGCGCAGCTCGAAGATCGCGACGCCAGTAACGGCGTGGTCGGAACCCGAACAGAGAGCGCCGCTGTGATTGCTCAGCGCTCTGGCAGAATCGAGCTCCCCCCCATTGAAGTGCGTTGGTGGAACACCATTGACGAGCGATTTGAAACGGCAGTGGTGCCGGGCAAGACGATGATGGTGCGCGAATCAGCCGCCGCCAATGCACCGGCATCCGCAGACTTGGCTCTGCAAAATGCGCCGGTGCCAGAGCGCGTTGAACTAAAACCAACGCTATCACCCGGGCCCCCGGCGGCGCCCAGTGTATGGATCCTCACAAGCGCATTACTGGCGCTATGCTGTGCCTTTGCATGCTGGCGTTGGTACCGCCTTCATCGGCAGCTAAAACAACTCGAACGCAAGCATGCCGGCCCCGCGTCGCAACCCAACGTCAATACCGAATCGGCATGTTGGAAGGCACTAACGGAGGCATGCCGACAACAGGATGCGGCCGCCACCCGAAAGTACCTCAAGCAATGGGCGCAGCAGATCAGACCCGATAGACGCATCAGCTCGATCGGGCTGATCCCGCGCATGTTGGCCGCGCCCGAATTGGAGCAGCCTATTCAGCACCTACTCGGCGCAGGTTACGCGGCTAACGGGGACGCGTGGGATGGACAGGTGCTTTGTCGCACTCTAGAGCAGACTCGCGAGAGACTGAAGCGCGCAGCGCAGGAGCAGACGCAGTCGGCGTTGCCCCCTCTCTATGCCGCATGATTTTAAGTGAGCGGTCGGGCTGATTAATCGTCGGCTGCGACAACGCCCTCGCCGGAGTGGCTGACGCAATCAAATGAGCTGGCTGCCCCGGGATCGCCTGCACCGCGGTAACGGGGCCAGCCCGGATACTCGCAGACGGGCCGGGTTCGGCCGGCCTGATCATCACTGGCATCGACTGCGACGAGCGTAGTCGGCGCCTCACCCTTCTCCACCCATGCCTCGAGCGCTGCCAACGTGGGTACCCGCGCGCTGAATGGCCCGGTCACATGACCCATTCCCGGAATCAGATAAAAGCGTACCGCGGCGTTCAATCGCGATGCATCGTAGCGGGCAGATAAGCGCTTGAAATAATCAACGGAACTGTGGACCGGAATAAAATCATCGACCGTGCCATGAAACATAATAAGTTTGCCACCGGCATTGATGAACCGATCAAGATCAACGCTGTTAGCCGTGTAGTAAGCGGCCAGTTCGCGAATGCGACCCGCGTATTGCCGCGGATCAAAATCCGCGAAGATATCCATCGCCAGATCCCCGCTGATCGCATATCGCGGCGTCGCCTCTCCCGGCATGGCTTGCAGTGCTTGCTCAGGCCCTGCAGCACCCAAGTTAGGAAAGCCGCCATCAAAAAAGGTCGATCCCTCAAACGGTGTCCAGCGCGGGAAATAAGCCATGCCGTCCGGGTCATCGGGATAGACCTCAAAGGGCAATTGGTAAACGCTGTTCATTGTATTGAGCGTTTCGAGCTGAACATCACTCAAACAGGGCGAATTGTCAGATTCAATATTGCGACACAAGAGTGGATTGTTATCATCTGGCTGCCGCATATCCGCTGTTCTGTCGTAGCAGTGTTCGATATCGCTGATGATGCCATCGCGCAAACCATCGAGCTCATCGCAGCGTTGGTATACCTGCTCAACAAACCAGCGTGCGACCGTCGGATCCAGCCAGCCCTTGCCGCTATCGGCGCGCAACGCCCGTGCATAAGTCAGCGCAGACAAATGCAGCATAATCAGATTATGAGCGGGATATGCAGCGACCACTCCCTGATAACGGTCGGGATAACGCTGCATGACATCAAACGCCTCGTGGCCACCTTGCGATCCACCAATAAAATAATTGTATTGGCTGGACTGGCCGTAGTATTCGGTCACAGCCCACATTGCAAGGTCATGCACTTTTTTTAACTGTTCATGCCCAAAGTTCCTCAGCGCCTCCGGCTCGAGCAAAAAACGACCATCAAAACGCGCCTCGGACTGATGACCAGAATCACTGCCATAAGTCACGTAGCCCTGTTGCAATGGCGGGAGTTGATCTGCAGGCTGCTTGGTGTAGTGGCCGGTCGCCTCAACCAGCTCACCGTTGAACCCACCACCGCCAAAGTGCAGTGTTTTGCGATTCCAATGCTCCGGGAGATTGACCTGAAACTGGATGTCAGGAGCGGTATAACGCACCGGGTGAATTACACCTCTTAGCCGACAGTACCCGCCGTCACCAGCTTGTTCATGCCACTCGGCACTGTCGATCTGCGCACCGCCGGTCGCCAGACTCATCACGCTCGCCGCGAGGGGCTTACCCTCAAGTTGACTGCATCGGGCAGCGTCGGCATTTACATGCGGCGCGGCTAAACACGCACACAGCAGCGTAGGCAGCAGCGGGCCAAGACATGGTTTCATAAACAGGGACTCCTCATCGTCCAGATTCATCAAAAGTTATGGCGTGGGCGTTTTAGCCTCTATAAAGCAGCATCAACGCACAATGCACTGTCATCCGCGACTTGTACACGAAGTATGCCGCAAAAGATTCGACAACCGGCGGTTCCCGAGTATCTGCGGTTTGCCTATTTTGAATACCCAGGGCAATTCAGACTGCGAAGCAAACGGTGGAAAAACAGTTAGCCCTCTCTGAAGACTCCATATTCACCACTGTGTTTAGCGAGCGATTGGTGCAACTCCTTTACAATCAACGAACGATGACAATCGATGCGTTCGATTATTCCGATTTGTCGCGTTAATTGGGGCTCACCGAAGGGTACCTTCTGCAAATTTTCAGCATCAATCTCCGCAAAAGCGACGTGGGGAACGATTGAGATTCCCAGCCCTCTTTTTACACAGGTCAGAATTGCGCTAATGGTGTCCACTTCGGCGACATCCAGTGTGCTAATACCTAATCTTGAAACCTCTGTGTCGATCAGGCTGGAAAGCGGAACTCCGCTTCTGAAGCGCACGAAAGGCATCGTTCGCAGCATCGTTCTAAAGTCTGTAAGTTTGAAGTCAACGGGCGCAATAAGCCAGAGAGGTTCCCTTAGGAAGGGACTCCATCGTAGCGAATCGGGGAGCATAATATGCTCTGCGACCAAAGCTGCGTCTAACTCACCTGAGGCAACATCAGATACCAGTTTCGAGGAAAGTGACACTCGTAAGTTGGTTTTTAATTGTGGGAAGTTCTCTCTGAGTTCGACCATTGCTGATGGAAGTAGGTTCAGAGCGCTTGATCTCACTGATCCAATCATTAGCGTCCCAGCGATCAGTGTCCCTTTAAGGCTTGCATTAGTCTCATCGACAATTCTGATTATCTTGTTTGCCATTTCAACCACTTGAAGCCCTTGTGCTGTGATTGTGGGTGGTCGAGTAGTACGATCAAAAAGGGTTACATCAAAGCTTTGCTCAAGTGAAACGATCTGCTGACCAACGGCAGCAGGCGTCAGTGCAACCTTCTCTGCCGCTTTGGCAAAAGTACCGTATTTGCGAACTGCCAGAAGTGTTCTGAGTTGGCGTACATCCATATAAAGAATTACTTTACTCAAAGTTAAAAATTATTCGATTTCATAAAGATTATCTGTCTTGTAATCTGAAGTCATCCGCTGAGGTGTGCCTTTCGTCGGTACTATTTTGGCGGCAGTCTGTAAACGACTTTTCGAAGCGACTGATGAGAGGCTTCTAATAAAATGACCATCAAAACTATCTTGGTGACCGGACCTCAACTGGCACCGGAGGCGGAAGACTATCTCGCCAAGAAGGGGTACAAGACGGTTCACACTCCACCTTATGCAGACAGTGACGTCATCGCCAAGTATCTCAATGACACTCATGCGGTCGGTATTGTTTCGCGAATGGGACGCCTTGATGCCAACGTGTTTGATGCTGGGTTGCCAAATTTGAAGGTGATCGCCAAGCATGGTGTGGGTGTCGACAACATAGACTGCGTTGCGGCCGGTGAACGCGGAATACCGGTGTTGGTCGCGTACGCAGCAAATGCAGTATCTGTTGCTGAGCATACGATAGCGCTGCTGTTGGCAGTATCAAAACGTATTCCTGCGCTCGATCAGAGCCTTCGACTTGGACGTTGGGAAAAACCAGGATTTCGCGGCCGAGAGTTGGCAGGCTCTACCCTCGGCCTTTTAGGAATGGGTGCCACTGCACAAGCAACTGCAAAAATCGCAAAAGGGCTCGACCTAAAGGTAATTGGTTTCGATCCTTTCGCGGCCGATTCGGTCTTCTCAGACAGTCAAGTTGAGCGTGTCACTGACCTTGAGCAAATGCTTGGTAGAAGTCATGTGGTAAGTCTGCATTGTCCGTTAACAGATGAGACGCGCGAAGTAATTAACGCACGTACCTTGGCCCTGATGCCAAGAGGTTCCTATATCGTAAATACTGCGCGCGGCGGCTTGATTGATGAGGCTGCCCTCCTCGCTGCAGTTAGATCCGGTCTGCTAGCAGGTGCCGGCCTGGACACCTTCTCAAAAGAGCCTCCGCCGCCAGATCATCCATTCTTCTCAGAACCATCAATTATCTTAACGCCCCATATCGGTGGGGTTACTGAACAGGCAAATTCCCGAGTTGGGCTCAGCGCGGTGCAGGGAATCGTCGCCGTACTGGAGGGGAATTCTTTACCGGCTCGTTTCATAGCCAATAAGCAGTTCCTTGCACAAGATGCGATTTCAGAAGTTTCAGAGGGCTAATATATGACACTTGGATTCCAAGCGTTTAATCGAAATCGAACCGCTTCATCGCAGATGATTGAAGCATTCTCCAAGCTACCAGTAGCGAATGTTTCTGACTCAATGCAGAGGCTCTATGCGGCGGGTCCGGCGTTACGTCCTATGCACGCTGCCGGCGGTATGTGCGGCTCTGCAATTACCGTTAGAACTCGTCCCGGTGACAATTTGATGCTTCACAAAGCAATTGATATGGCTGTCCCGGGTGATGTCATTGTGGTGGACGGCGGTGGTGATTTAACCAATGCGCTTATGGGCGAACTTATGCTGGCGTACGCTATCAAGCGAGGGGTCGTTGGCTTTGTCATTAATGGAGCGATCCGCGATCTGGACGCCTTTGTTTCCATCAATCTTCCTACTTTCGCCGTGGGCGTGACTCACCGTGGACCTTTCAAAGACGGGCCTGGTGAGATCAATGTTCCCATTAGTCTCGATGGAATGATTGTAAACCCTGGTGACATCGTGATTGGGGACGCGGATGGAGTACTATCCGTGCCGCTAGATGAAGCACATGAGATCTTAGAAAAAACTTTGGCGAAACAGGATGTCGAAACTCGGCAAATGAAAGCCATTGCTGAAGGGACCAATGACCGAACATGGGTTGATGCTGCTTTGAAAGCGAAAGGCTGCAAATTTCCAGATTAAAACCAAAAAGCGTAGGAGAAGACGCATGCTCAATAATAAAAAAGGAATCTTTACTCTTGCAGCGGCCATGTTGATGACAGCAGCCACAGCCTTTGCGGAATATCCTGAGAAGCCAATTACGGTGATCGTGGGTTACTCTGCGGGCGGTGGTACTGACGTTATGGCACGCAATGTTGCGCCATTCCTTGAGAAATACTTGGGTGATGGAGCAAGCGTTGTCGTGAAAAACATGCCAGGTGCCAGTGGTCAGATCGGTATTACCGCGGTCGCAAGTGCTGACCCCGACGGCTACACATTAGGCACATATAATCTGCCCGGTATGATGGCCCGCACACTTGATCGCAAAGCTAACTACAGTGCTGACAGTTTTACATTCCTTGCAAATATCGTTAACGACCCAAACGTAATCGTGACGTCTAAAAAGACTGAAATCGACACACTTGAAAAGCTTATCGCGCAGGCGAAAAAGGATCCGGGTGCAATTACCGTCGGAATGTCGGGCGTTGGCGGTGATGATCATTTGGCTCTGACAAAATTTCAGGCCGCGACCGGCACAGAATTCATGATGGTGCCATTTAAAGGCTCAGCTCCTGCGCGGACAGCGATTCTGGGTGGCCATGTAGCTGCGGGTATACTGAATGTCTCTGAAGTCGCTAAATTTGCCGAGGAACTCAATGTTCTCGGGCTGGCTCAGAAAGAGAGATCCGAATTTGCTCCGGACGTACCGACAATGGCGGAACAGGGTGTCGACCTTATTAATGGTTCTATGCGAGGCTTCGTAGCTCCCAAAGGCTTACCTTCAGATGTTGAGGCCAAATTAATGAAAGCATTCGAGCAGGCATCTAAAGACCCTGAACTGCTCGCTAAAATGAGAGCGACTGCTAATCCAGTATCCGTGGCATTGGCCGAGGATTTCGAAAAGCTGAATGGCGAACTTTACGCGTTAGCCAAGCACATCTGGGAAACAACCCCTTGGAATTAATAAACAGGCGCGGGCAAAAGCTCGGGCAATTTTTTCATTTGAGTTGAAAATAAGATGAGCGTAACGCTGAAAACAAGACTCAGTCGCCCAATGACAGTCACGTCACTCACCCTGGTGTTGGTTGCTGTCTTTTTGTTGCCGATGGCAATTGAGCTTAACGATGTCCCGTCGCTGCTTCCAGTGGCTATGCTGTTGGCTCTAACGGGCCTCTCTTTATTTGCACTCGTCGGTGATCAGCGTCAAGCAGTGCATCAGGAGAGTACAGAACCGCTGCTAAAAGCACCGTTACGTGTATATGGTTCGCTGAGCATTGTATTTCTTTACGTCGGATCGGTGCACCTTTTGGGTTTCTACCTAATAACCTGCATATTTGTTCCGTTAATCGCTTACCTGTTTGGCTGTAAATCACCCAAGGCTCTTGCTGTCGCGACTCTTTTGGTTCCCGGGCTCATCTATTTAATTTTTAGTTTAGCAATGTCTAAAGAGTTCCCGAACGGACTCATCTGGGGTTAAGCGGTTATGTATTCTGAGCTTCTATCGGCGCTTCCCAACGTCCTTGCCTTTTCGAACTTTTTTGCTGTGACAATCGGCGTTCTGGCTGGCATTGCTGTTGGGGCCATGCCAGGGTTGAGTGCAACTATGGCGATATCGATTCTTGTTCCGTTCACCTTTGGTTTGGATCCGCTGGTAGCCCTTGGTTTAATGGCGGGTATTTATAACGGTGCCATGTATGGCGGCGCAATACCTGCGGTTTTGCTGCGTATACCCGGCACACCTGCCGCGGTCGCTACAACCTTTGATGGTTATCCCATGGCGCAACAAGGACAGGGAGGCTTTGCTCTGCAGGTTGCTGTTGTTTCATCTGCAATTGGCGGAATTGCGAGCGCGTTGGCGCTGATGCTATTGGCACCTCCGCTAGCCCAGGTCACTCTTCTTTTTGGCCCTTCAGAAGTTTTCTGGATCGCGATATTTGGCCTGTGCAGTATAATTTTTCTGCTCGGTGAAAGCCCAGTCAAAGGGTTAATTAGTGCCTGTTTCGGTGTTTTTATCGCAATGGTCGGTGCTGACCCCATTACCGGTGAAGATCGCTTTACCTTCGGTCACCTGGAACTTCTGGATGGAATCAGCATCGTCATTCTTCTGGTAGGTTTGTATGCGCTGCCACCGGTGATCGATCTTCTTGAGACACCGCTCGATACAGCGGGTATTTCTAAAAACAACCTTCGCACGGAACCAATCTGGCGTGCCTTTCCCCGAATGATGACATTCTGGACAACATGGGTCCGGGCTTCGTTAATTGGGATATGGATAGGTATCTTGCCCGGGGCTGGCGGCTCTATGGCGGCGTTCATGTCCTATAACGAGGCACGTCGCACCAGCAAAAATCCGGGTAATTGGGGTAAGGGTGAACCTGAGGGTGTTGCAGCTTCAGAGACCGCGAATAACGCTGATACGGCATCTGCTCTGATTCCGGCTCTGACCTTAGGTATTCCGGGTACGGCCGTCGCCGCGGTAATGCTCGGAGGATTGCTGATACATGGTCTACAGCCTGGACCGATGCTCTTCAGAGAGAGTCCCGACATTGTATTCGGCTTTATGTGGCAGTTTTTGTTTGGCGCAATTTTGTTGATATTCCTCGGTGGATCGCTGGCAACCAATAATTTTGCCATCCTTCTCAAATTGCCGCGTCCACTCCTGGGCTCAATCATTATCGTGTTGATGTTCATCGGCGTTTACTCGATCAACGAACGAATGTTCGACGTCTATTTGATGTTGGGATTTGGTGTGGTGGGCTACGTCATGGATAAACTTAAATTTCCGCTTGCTCCGGTCGTACTGGGCCTAATACTTGGGGGATTTGCAGAGGAGAATCTGCGCCTTGCCTTGCGAATTGGCCGCGGTGACTGGGGCATTTTGTTCCAGAATACTACTAGCCTGATTCTGGTGGCACTGACTGTAGCCGTTATTGTAGGCCCCTTGGTGAAACGCAAGTTGACGAACAAATAATCGAGGGGTTTGCGCCGCTTTAGCCTTTGATAATCGCGTTTCCCGTTTGAGGGATGCAAAGGGAGAATAGATGAACGACCGTATAGGTGACTTGGAGAAAACATGAAAATAAAAACAATCGCTACCATCGCACTTATCACAGCTGCAGTTGCCAGCTATTCCCATGCAAAGGAATGGACCGGGTATACATACTCGTCTGTATCGACAACTGCCGCGGTCAAGGGGATGAACCGCATCGGCGAACGGATCGCAACGGAAACCAACGGAGATCTTACCTTCAAGCTTCATCTGGGAAAAACTTTGCAGATACAATCCTCAGATATCACTCAGGCTGTGGGAGACGGTGTAGTTGATTATGGAGCGGACTTCTTCTTCTCGGGGAACGTTCCGATTGCGCGTGTACTTAACCTGCCAATGCTGATAGAAAATGATGACGAATGGCGCAAAGCGTACGCAGCCATCGAGCCTACACTCAAAGCCGCGTTCAAACAGCAGGGTGTTGAACTGCTCGGTGGCTACCGCTACCCGAAACAGACTATCTTTACGACTTTTGAAATTAAAAACCTGTCGGATCTGGCAGGTCATAAAATCCGAGTGACATCACCTGAACAGGGTAAGTTTATTGAAACTTTCGGTGGCTCACCGATTACATTGTCAGGTTCGGAGGTGCCTACTGCGCTCGAGCGAGGTGTTATAGAGGGCGTGCTTACTGCGAGCGCTGGCGGCGCGAAAAAATGGCATGAGTTTTTACCCAACAACTACCGCTTCGCTGTGAACTACGGCAACTCTATGATCATCGCTAACTCTGACATGTTCGCAGATCTTTCGGCCGATCAGCAGGCTAAGCTTCGGGCGATCGTTACGGAAGAGAGCGAGACCACATCAGCTGAATTCCTAGTGGCTGAAGAGACGCAGATGAAGTCACAACAGAAAGCGGGTATGAATATTATTATGCCCGCCACAGGCGATGCCACGATGGCGCGTAAGAAGCTCGAGCCATACTGGAGCGCCTGGGCTAAAGAGAACGGTCCGGAGTACGAGAAAGCACTGGCTAGCGTTTTGAGCGCTATCGGTAAGTAACTGAGTTTCTAGATGGACGTTAATTCACTGCGAAAAGGGCCCGCATCTGCGGGCCCCCTATTTGATGCTGTTAGTAAACTAGTCGGATACCTAATGGCCTTCGCGCTAATAGCTTTGGTCTCGTTGGTTGGCGGCGAAGTTATATTACGTGCTGTTGCGAACAGTTCATTTGGCTTTGTAGAGGAGCTGACGGGGTATTTGGTTGTAGCACTCACGCTGTTTGGAGCAGCGCTCGCTCTGAGATCGAACACACTCTTTCGGGTGGGCTTCATCTTCTCTGCATTTCCTACGCGAGTGCAAAAACTGCTCTGGTATCTGTTTATCGGTATCTCACTGCTTGTGTGTGCTGTTCTGGCTTGGAAATCCTACCAACTAGTGGGGAGTTCTTTAAGTCGAGGTAAGTTCGCGCCCACGGTGCTGCGTACACCTTTATGGATTCCACAGCTTTGTATGCCTCTCGGCTTTTTGACAATAGGTCTGTTTCTGATTGAGCAGTTTCTGCTCTCGTTACGTCCAGAGCAGAAGGAAGACTGATGGACGGAATTCTTGTATTCGGGCTGCTAATCGGTCTGATTCTAGGTGGTATGTGGGTACAGTTTGCTGTCGCGGGAGCCAGCCTTTTATATATCTGGTTCATCAAAGGTTTTACTGGCTGGAAGGCGCTTGGAATCGTCAGTTGGGGAGCTGCGAACAGCTTCACATTGGCAGCTATTCCCATGTTCATTTTTATGGCCGAAATTTTATTGGGATCGGGATTGAGTGCTCGCCTCTATAACGGCGTGACTCCATTTGTGCGTAAGCTGCCAGGTGGGCTGCTGCACACCAACATCGCAGGGAGTGGTATTTTCGCGGCGATCTCCGGTGGCAGTGCGCCGACTGCTGCAGCGATGTCGACGGTTGCATTACCTGAGCTGAGCAAGCGCGGTTATAACATTCGTTTGGTATCGGGGTCGCTGGCCGCGGGAGGTACACTCGGTATTCTGATACCGCCCTCAATCACAATGATCATTTATTCAACTTTCACTGAGACATCTGTTGCCAAACTTTTCGCTGCAGGGCTATTGCCAGGTGTTCTGCTAGCCTGCTCTTACATGGGTTTAATAGCACTGCGTTGCACACTCAATCCAAGTCTTGCGCCGCGTGATCGGCGCGCCCTGACTGGCCGTGAACTGATGGAGTCTCTGGGGAATGTTTTACCCTTCCTCATCTTAATCACGATCGTACTCGGCAGTATTTACAGTGGCTTGGCCACGCCGACTGAAGCGGGAGCTATTGGTGTGATTGGCGCGATGCTGGTTACATCTATTTACCGCAAATTCTCACTGAGACTCGTCTCTGAGGCGGTAACACGTACCGTTCTCATGAGCGGCAATATTCTCTTCATCGTATTCTGTTCAATGATATTCGCATACGCGACTGCCCTGGCCGGTGCTGGTGAGGCGCTAGTTGGCTATATCGAAGAAGCGGAGGTCTCAACCTTTACCTTCCTTATTATAGTCATGGCGGTGTTTGCAATACTTGGCTGCTTTATGGAAGGTCTGGGTATGATCGCGATCATCGTACCAGTGCTCTACCCCTCGCTTGGAGCGTTGGGCATCGACCCGATTTGGTTCGGAATCTTCATAGTTATTTTGGTCGAACTAGGGCAGTTGACACCACCACTGGGGGTGATTTTATTCGTGGTTGCGAGTTCTTATTCGAAGGTTGAGATTGAGGATGTGGTGATTGGGACAATTCCGTTCTTTGCGGTCATAGTTCTGTTCCTATTGTTGCTAATTGCTTTCCCAGGGATTGCGCTCTACCTACCATCTGTACCTGTAGGAAACTGATATGACTTACCCCTGGCCTGAACCAGTTGTACTTGATGCTGAAGTTTTCGCAGAGTTGCCCGTCCACTTACGCAAGACGGGGCAGTCGTCCTATTGGGCGACACGAAACAAGCGCGGTTTGAGTGTAGACTGTTTTCTGGAGGGGCCCTCCTTTGATGTTGATGGCAACCTTTGGTTTGTCGACATACCCTTTGGACGCATTCTGCGGGCAAACCCTGCGGGTGAGGTCGAGGTTGTTACTGAGTATGATGGTCAGCCCAATGGGTTAAAAATTGGCGCGTCTGGAGACATTTACATCGCCGATTTCCTAAACGGAATCATGCAGTTAAATCCGCAAACTGGCCGTGTGACGCACGCACTACGCGATTGCGATTCAGAGAGTTTTAAAGGGTGCAATGACCTGCATTTTGGTCCTGAGGGCGAACTCTACTTCACAGATCAGGGACAAACGGGTCTGCAAGATCCCACTGGACGAGTGTTTCGTTGGTTGCCTGAAACAGGTCAGCTTGATTGTTTGATCGATAAGGTTCCCAGTCCAAACGGACTGGTGCTTGATAAGACCGGTCATGTGCTTTACCTAGCGGTCACTCGGGCCAACGCGGTTTGGCGTTTGCCATTATCTGAGAGTGGACGAGTCAATAAGGCGGGACTGTTTCTGCAGTATAATGGCGGGCGTGCGGGCCCTGATGGTTTGGCCCTCACGCGGCAGAATGGAGTTGTAGTCTGTCAGACAGGGATGGGGCTTGTATGGATCTATGATCAACTTGGCCGCCCTCTCGCAGTTGTGCGGTCTCCCAAGGGGCTAGGAACAACAAATTGCGCTTTTGGTGGTGAAGGTCTGCGGACTCTGTTCATTACTGAGTCTGATAGTGGATCGATTCTTAAAGTAACTTTTCCAATCGAGTTGGGCATATCAGGACAGCCTATGTTTTCTGGCTATGCTGGAACTTAAAACAAACAGCAAATTGAGTCGCTACTCTCAATTCTGTTACGCCCTTTGGATTTAGCGCTGTAAAGCAGTTGATCTGCGCACTTTAGCAGGGACTCCAAATCCTCCTCTGTCTTGGAGGGATCGATAACTAGTAATCCGGCAGAAAGCGAGAGAAAACCCAAGGGTCTGTTTTCAAGATGCTCGATTTGTCTATTTAATAAGGCCTGACGCAAAGCCTCAGCTTTTACGCAAGCGCCCTGCAGGGTGTTCGCCTCGTATAGAACCAGGAACTCCTCTCCCCCAAGACGAATAGCCAAATCGGTTGGTCGGCGAAATTCGCTTCCGATAATCGCAGCTAAGGTTACCAAAGCTTCATCACCGGCAACATGTCCATAGGTATCGTTGTACCCTTTGAAATGGTCTAGATCTATGAATAATAGCCCCAACAGGGGATTCATGCGTCCCAGCATCAACTAGATCACCGGAAACAATAGCGTCTGATAGCAATCCAAGTGGCTGTATCAGCGTTCGGCGAATCCAGTAGGCATAACCAGCTAAGATTGCAGCGAGCAGCGCGGCCAGGGTGAACGCTAACCGTCCCGCATTTTTAGCAAACCAATTCGGCTCGGGCAATCGAGTCGAGAGTTTCATCCAATAGTTGTATGTGAACGCATCTACAAGCTCGTAGCGACCGAGTGTGACGTAAAACGTACTATCCCCATCGTCCGAGACCCTTTCCAACCATGACTCCCCGGTGTTAAGGAGCGCAGCAAACCACTGCTTATCGTCGTCTAAAGGATACGATGAAGCAGCAGAGAAGCACTGTAGGGAAATCTTTACTCACCGCCAAGGCAGGTGCCGATACACCTTCTAATCATTACGCGCTCGGTTGCCAGAATTCAGTCCAGCGGTGACAATTCCGGTCTGTCCATCTTCATGTGATAACGGAGAACACTCCAAGAGCGCTTAACAAGTCGATGCATTGGTGATCGGCGACGGGTTCAGCGGCTTATATCAGCTATACCGTTGGACTAATGAAACTGCTGAACATATGCATCTACAACCGCTGCCGCAGCAACTTGTCGGACGCGATTACCCGGGCGTTAATTTACAAAGGGATTCAACGCGGCATCTAGGAATCTTCAGAGGAAACAGTTTCGGATGGGAATTTTTGAACGTTACTTGAGTGTTTGGGTCGCCATCGCCATCGCCACCGGGGTCGCATTGGGTAGCGCCTTTCCCGGAGTTTTTGCCGCCGTCGCAGCCATCGAGGTTGCGCACGTTAACCTGATCGTCGCCACGCTGATCTGGCTGATGATTTATCCGATGATGGTTCAGGTTGATTTCAATGCTATCGCCGACGTGGGCAAAAAACCGAAAGGACTTGCGCTGACGTTAGTCGTGAACTGGCTGATCAAGCCGTTTACCATGGCGGCTCTGGGCTGGCTTTTTTTCAGAATTTTATTTGCCGATCTGGTGAAACCGGAAACCGCCGGTGAATATATCGCCGGAATGATTCTGCTTGGTGTCGCTCCGTGCACGGCCATGGTGTTCGTCTGGAGTCAACTCACCAACGGCGACCCCAACTATACGCTGGTGCAGGTCTCGCTGAATGACATTATCATGGTGGTCGCGTTCGCACCGCTGACCGCGTTTTTGCTGGGCATTAACGACATCGCTGTTCCGTGGGAAACCCTGTTGTTCTCGGTCGTGTTGTACGTGGTGCTGCCACTCGCGGCCGGAGCGATCACCCGAAAGCGTCTGGACCAAGCAGATAACCACGAGCGACTCGAGAGCCTGCTGACAATACTCAAACCATGGTCCATTGTGGGCTTACTAGCCACCGTGGTGCTCCTGTTTGGTTTCCAGGCTCAGACGATTCTTGATCAACCGCTGGTCATTGGTCTGATTGCGATCCCGCTTCTTATCCAAACCTATGGGATTTTTGCGATCGCGTATATTGCCGCGCAACGAATTGGCCTTGCCCATAGCATCGCTGCACCAGCCTGTATGATCGGAACCTCAAACTTCTTTGAGCTCGCCGTTGCGGTTGCCATATCGCTGTTCGGTCTGCATTCAGGCGCTGCGTTGGCAACGGTCGTTGGTGTGCTGGTCGAGGTACCCGTCATGCTGT